>ENA-OVFR01001337-OVFR01001337.1-human-gut-metagenome-genome-assembly--contig:-NODE-1337-length-12924-cov-14.196053_pt1 | contig 12924 bp, 10 predicted proteins | sample MGYA00237762_ERZ505403 | MGnify/ENA primary metagenome ERZ505403 (study PRJEB26158, sample SAMN06016376) | human gut metagenome | biome: human gut; feature: ankylosing spondylitis patient; material... | reverse complement strand
TGCCCAGCTTTTTGCGGATATTGGCCATGTTCACCTGCAGCTTTTTGGTGCTGCCGATGTCGGTATCGCCCCAGATGGCCTTGACGATGGCCGCATAGGTCATCACGCGGCCCGCGTGCTGGGAAAGGAACGCCACGATGTTGTATTCGGTCTGGGTCAGCTTGATCTCCTGCTCGTCCACGAACACCTTACGGCGGTCATAGTTGATGCGCATTCCCTGTGCGCGGAACTCACCCGCCGGGGCATTGCCGCCGTGCATGGCACTGTAGCGGTTCAGCCGCAGGGCAGCGCGCACGCGGGCCAGCAGTTCGCCGGTGCTGAAGGGCTTGGTGATGTAATCATTGGCACCCAGATCCAGCGCTTCGATCTTATCCATCTCGTCGGTGCGGGCCGAGAGCACCACGATGGGGGTCATATACTTCTGCCGCACGGTGCGGATGAATTCCAGCCCGTCCCGGTCCGGCAGTCCCAGATCCAGAATGACCAGATCCGGGTTGTGGGAGGCGAACAGGGTCAGGCCCATGGTACAGGTATGAGCCACCAGAGCCTGGTAATCGTTGGTGGTGAGCAGCGTTTCGATAAAGCTGCAGATATTTGCCTCATCCTCTACGATTAGGACCTTGAATTTGTTATTGCTCATCTTCTGCATCCTCCATTTCAATTTCTTCGGTCTCCAGCCAGAAGCGGATGGTCGTTCCCTCACCCAGACGGCTCTCGGCCTTGATCTCGCCGCCGTGCGCCTTGATGATGGCCGCACACACCGAAAGGCCGATGCCCATGCCGTGCTTGCGGCTGTCTGCCGGTACATCCGGGTCGGTGCCGCCGGTGCCGGAGAACAGCGTTTTCAGCCGTTCTCTGGGGATTCCGCAGCCATTGTCCGTCACCTCGAACACCGCACGATTGCCCACCGTGAACACCTTCAAGGTCAGTTTTGTCATGCCCTCGGCGTGCAGAGCGGCATTTTCCAGCAGGTTCATCAGCACCTGCTGGATGAGCATGGAATCCATGGGGATCACGATAAAGGCATCCGGCGTTTCCAGCTCCACCGGGATCTCCGGGTAGCGCTTGCGGAACTTGACCAGCACCGTATCCAGCAGTTCGTCCAGCACAGTGGGGGTCTTTTGCACCGTCACCTTCTCGCTGTCGATGCGGGTGACGGAAAGCAGATTCTCCACCATGCGGGTCAGCCACTGGGCATCGCTGCAGGCTTCACCAAGCAGTTTAATGGTCTTTTCCTTATCCAGCGAGTCATAATTTTCGATCACAGTGGAACAGGCACCGTAGATGGAGGTGAGCGGGGTGCGCAGATCGTGAGAAACCGCGCGCAAGAGGTTCGCGCGCATCTTCTCCTTCTCGCTTTCCATACGCAGCTGTTCCTGCTTTTTGATGCGGGTGGTGAGGGTGCTGGTCATGATGGACACCACCAGCATCACAAGGCCGGAGAACAGGTTTTCCGACAGGGTAAAGTTGAAGGCGAAATACGGTGAGAGGAAGGCAAAGTTCACAGCCAGCACGCTGATGAGCGAAGCCGCCACGCCCCACGCATAACCTTCTGTATACATAGAGGTGACGAATACCGCCAGCATAAAGATAAGCATTGCTACGCCCTCAATGCGGCCCATAACGGCCTGTGTAAGCATCACCATGGCATAGGCGGCGAACAGAGCCAGCAGCATTACGGTGGCATCCCGCACAAGCGTCTGTTTTTTCATGCACATTCCCCTTCCCAAATAATATATTCCGTTTCCCGCATTATACCATAGAAAAACTAAAGATACAGTAAAAATCCTTTGCCGTAAAGAGGGACGTGATTTGACACTCCCTCTCCCCCGTAGTAGAATAGCCTTATCAACACTTTATCTCACTGGATCAGGAGTAACGATATGCTGTATTTCGAGAACGACTACTGTGAGGGTGCACACCCTGCCATCCTGCAAAAGCTGGCCGAGACCAACTTTGAAAAGGTGCCCGGCTATGGCACCGACCCCTACTGCGCCAGCGCCAAAGCAAAGATCTGCGCTGCCTGCGGCTGCCCGGATGCAGACGTGACCTTCATCTCCGGCGGCACCCAGACCAACGCCATCGTCATTGCGTCCATGCTGCAGCGCTGGCAGGGCGTGATGGCTGCTGCCACCGGCCATGTGGCTGCACACGAAGCCGGTGCCATTGAGTATACCGGCCACAAGGTCATCGCCCTGCCCGCCCACGAGGGCAAGGTGAGCGCCGCCGATGTGCGCGACTGGTGCGCCACCTTCTATGCCGATGCCAACCACGACCACATGGTGTTCCCCGGCATGGTATATATCTCTCACCCGTCCGAGTACGGCACCCTGTACACCAAGGCTGAGCTGGAAGAGCTGCACGCTGTGTGTCAGGAGTACCACATGCCCCTGTTCATGGACGGCGCACGCCTGGGCTACGGTCTGATGGCCAAGGGCACCGATGTTACCCTGCAAGATATCGCCCGCCTGACCGATGTGTTCTACATCGGCGGCACCAAGGTGGGCGCGCTGTGCGGCGAGGCCGTGGTGTTCCCCCACGGCGCACCGGCCCACTTTATGACTATGGTCAAGCAGCAGGGTGCGCTGCTTGCCAAGGGCCGTCTGATGGGCCTGCAGTTCGATGTGCTGTTCACCGATGATCTGTACACCCGCATCAGCCGGAACGCCATCGAGACCGCAGACCGTCTGAAGGAGGGCCTTGCTGCCAAGGGCTACCGCTTCTATATGGAGTCGCCCACCAATCAGGTGTTCCCCATTCTGGAAAACAGCCAGCTGAAAGCGCTGGAGCCACTGGCAAAGTTCGGCTTCTGGGAGAAGTACGACGACACCCACACCGTGATGCGCATTGCCACCAGCTGGGCCACCCGCATGGAGGAGATCGAGCAGCTGATCGACCTGATGTGACCCTGCCGAAGATCTTCTGCCGATTTTATGCAGGATATCGATTGCAATTTTCTTCACGATATGGTATCTTTTGGGTATACCACATTGGGTTCGGAGACGGCCGGTTGCACTGCGCCGCCGCTTCCTGTAAAGTGATTGGAAAGAAGGTATTTTAACATGGGCTTTTTTGATAAGCTGTTCGGCGGCAAGACCGAGCAGGAAGAGACTGTCAAATTCTTCGGTCAGAGCAAGACCGTTCTGACCCCCATCCGCGGCAAGGTGCTGGCACAGGCCGACATCCCCGACGAGACCTTTGCACAGGGCATCCTTGGCCCCGGTTGCGGCATCGAGCCCACCGGTAAGACCGTGTATGCTCCGTTTGACGGCACCGTGGAACAGGTGGCTTCCACCCTGCACGCCGTGGGCCTGACCAGCGAGGACGGCATCGAGATCCTGATCCATGTTGGCATGGACACCGTGGAGATGCAGGGCAAGGGCTTCAAGGCACTGGTCAAGGTGGGCGATAAGGTCAAGGCCGGCACCCCGCTGCTGAAGGTGGATCTGGACGCCATCCGCGCCGCAGGCCATCCCACCGCTACCGCCATCATCGTGACCAACGGCGATGACATGGGCGAGCTGAAGATGCTGGCCGAGGGCGATGTGCTGGCCGGCACTCCGCTGTTCAAGTTCTGATCGTAATCGTAAAAGGCGTGAGCTTCCATTCGGAGGCCCACGCCTTTTTTGTTATTCCTTTTCTTGTTTATATTTCAGCACCTTCTGGGCGAAATGTCCATCGGAGAACTGGATGAAGGGGCCAAGGGCGATGATGATAACACCCACCACCATGCCAATGATGCGCCGTGCCGAGGGAGCCTGCCGGGTCTTGTTCATGACCTCCTTCTCTTTCTCCTTCTGTTTTTCATCATTCTGTTGTTTTTGTGTTGAAAATTCAGGCCTTGAGCCGGGCTTCAATGGCCGCTTTGTCCAGTCCTTCGCCAATGACGATGAGCACATCCTGTCCCTGCGGGATGGGTTCCAGCGTTCTGCCGGCAGCGGTGGCGTTCAGCTCCAGCCAGCCGATGGTGCCCTGCGGGTCCGGTGCAAAGCCCTTCACCCGCAGCACATGGCCGCAGGCGGCATCCGCAAACAGGTGGTCGGCAGCGGCCTGCAGCTGCTGCAGCGTCAGGTGCTGCTCCAGAAAGCACAGAGAGCTGAAGGCTTCGTGCTCGTCAAAATGCAGCTTTTCGCAGCTGGCCTGCCTGCAGCCGCAGGCCGCAATGGCGGCAAGGTCGGCATCGGTAAGCCGTGCCCAGTCCTTGGTGATGATCTCTTCCGGCGCAAAGCGGCGGGAGCACTTGCAGCCCTCCAGCGCACGGGTCAGGTGGGCCACGGCGGCAGCGGTCTGCTGCTGCCCGGCCAGCTGGGTACGGCTGACCAGCACCCGGCCCGCGTTGGCCGTCTCGGATGCCAGCACATACTCAGCCTGCGGCGAAAGCGTTTCCGGCAGCATGGCATCCACTATGGCGATCACATTGCCGATGTGATACCAGCGGTCCAGCGGGTCGTCCCGCAGCACATCAAAAAACTCGTCCACATCAAAGATGCCGCTGGGTTCCACCACCACCCGGTCGAACCCGCGCATGGCCATGGCAATGAGCTTGGTGCGCATCCGGCGCTGGTGGGTGTCGCAGTCGCATCCGCCGCTGATGGTCTCAAGGTCGCAGTTCGGGCCAAGAAGGTCCTGCACCAGCATTGCATCCACGTTCACTGCGCCGAAGTCGTTTTCCAGAATGCAGACATTGTGGCCCTGTGCCACCAGATACCGGACATACCGGCGCAGAAAGGTGGTTTTTCCTGCGCCCAGAAAGCCGGTGATAAGGTCTACCTGTACCATAATAAAAAAGCACCTCCTGTGCTGTTGTTTGCCCGGTTCCAGTATACCGCAGCAAACTGCAATACGCCAGTGGCAGATACAAAAAGCCCCGCATTTCTGCGGGACTTTTTATGTTCGTATTCAGCCGCTGTCGGATGCAGAGCTGTACTCGGCAATGACCTTGCGGGCGGCAGGTGCCATTTTGGTCGGCACGGCGGCAGGTTTTGCAAGGAAGTAGCCCTGCAGCGCATCCGCACCCAGCTCGATGACCTTGCGCAGTTCGGCGGCGGTCTCCACGCCCTCGGCAATGATCTGCATGCTGCGCGGGTGGGCATAGGCCACGATGTTCTGCACGATCTGCTGCTTGTCCGGGTCGGTATCGATGCCGCGGATGATGGCGATATCCACCTTGATGAACCGGGGCGAAAGCTCCAGCAGGCTGTTCTCGTTGGCAAAGCCGCTGCCGTAATCGTCCAGCGCGAACATGCCGGAGAAGCCCGGCACATGGCGCTTGGCCTCCAGTGCTTCGTGGTCGATCTCCTCTTCCTCGGTGATCTCAATGACCATCTGGCGGCACAGCTCATGCCAGCGGCTTTCCATATACTCGCTGTCCTCTCTGGGCAGGCAGACGCTTGCAATGGAGTTGATGAACAGCATCGTGTCCCTGCGCACAAGGCCCTCGCTGCGCAGGTGGTCGAAGTTCTCCAGCGATTTGAAGAAGGTCAGCCGCTCGATCTCGCACAGTGCGCCCTGCTCCCGCGCCAGCTTCATGATGGTAGCGGGCGAGCGCAGCGCTTCCATATCGGAGCGCATCAGGGCTTCGTAGGCCATCACCTTGCCGGTGCGGGCCGAGAAGATGGGCTGGAACACATAGTACACCCGCTCCTCGGTAAGCAGCTGCTGGAAGTCGCGTCTCAGCTGTGCGGCCTGTGCTTCCTGCTGGTAGATCTCCATGCTGAACTCTTCCAGATGTCCCTTGTTGGTGCGCTTGACCTGATAGAGGGCAAAGTCGGCATACTTTTTCAGGGTGTCCATATCGGTGCCGTTGGCCGGGTACCAAGCCACACCGCCGGAAATGCTGATACGCAGCTCATTGCCGCTGGGCAGAATGGCAACGCTCTTCTGCATGGCGCTGCTCAGGGTGCGGATCTTCTCACGGATCTGATCCTGACTGGAATAGCCGTAGAACAGCAGCACAAACTCATCGCCGGAAAGGCGGGACACCACAGTGCCGTTGGGTGTGTTCTCAGCAAGGCAGCGGCCCGTGCAGTGGATGTACTGGTCGCCCCAGTCGTGGCCGTAGGTATCGTTGATGTGCTTGAGGTTGTCCAGATCCATCATCAGCAGAGCTGCAACGCCCAGCTGGTGCGGATCGTGGAACAGCTCTTCGCTCACGCGATGGAAGGCCTGACGGTTATACAGGCCGGTCAGGATATCGTAATCGCGTTCGTGCTCAATACGCATGCGCTCCAGCGTGGTGGCGGTAACGTCCTCAGCCAGACCCACCTGCGTGGTCTGGTCGTTGGTGACGCGCAGCATGATGTAGCGGGTCTCGCCCTCCTTGCGGATGGTGAGCATCTTGTCCCCCTCTGCCGTGGTGGTACAGGGATGGGAAAGCTGGATGTTGCTCAGCTTTTCCTCAAAGCGGCGCACACTCAGGAAGTGATCCTTGGGCTGGGGGGCACCCAGCAACGCAAAAAAGTTATCGGTAACATACACACTGCCAGTGTCGAACCTCAGCTCATAGCCGCCCAGCTCCACACTGGCCATGTCCATGATGCGCAAAAACTTTGTGGAGTTGTTCAGCAGCTCGCTGTTCAAGCTGGTCAGTGCATCGGCCAAACGGTCCAGCTCCCGGATGTTGGTATGGGACAGCTGCGGGAACTGCTTTTTCTCCTGCCCGTCCACCACTTCGTGATACAGCAGCTCCACCGGATAGGCCAGATTGCGGGCAACGACCAGACTGCCCAGCGCGCCCAGCACCAGCGTAAACACAATGGCAATGGCGATCACGTTGCGCACATTGTCTGCAAAGGCAAACAGCACCTTGCTGTTCACGGTGCCGATCAGCAGCCAGCGCTCATTGGAAAATGGCGCGTTGCGGCTGTACAGGGTAATGGGCAGGGCCACGGCATAATAGTCTTTATTCCGTAGCGTCAGCCAGCACTCGCCCGCCCGGAGTTCGCAGTTCATCATGCCGGCCGGTGCTTCCGAAGTGATCATATCCTCGCTGGAAGTGACCGCCTTGCTGACGATAAAGGAGGTATCTTCCTCATCAGCAGTGGTGGAGACTAAGAAGTAGGTGCCGGTATTGCCGTCCTGCAGTTCACTGTAAGGGAGCTTTGTCTGCAGGTAGCTGGTAAGCAGCTCCACACCCACCACACCGTAGATCGTGCCGTCCGGCAGGATCAGCGGCTGGGAGTAGGCAATGGCGGTGCGGCTGTCGTTGCCTATCTTATAGGCACTGGTGGACCAGCGGCCGTAATCCTCGGCGTTCAGCCTTGCGCCGTCCTCCCACGCGGTCTGGAAGGAAGTCTTGAAAAAGCCGTTGCCCTTCAGGCCGTAGTAGCGCAAGGTGGGCTGCCAGCTTTTATCGGTGGTGATGCCCAGCTTTTTGACCACCGCCGAGCTGCCGCGCTCGATCATCAGATCGGCGTTGTCCTCCGAAGGGCGGGCATCCGGGTCCAGATCCCGCAGGTAGATGCCGGGCAGGCCGCAGCCCACATCAAGGTTGTGCAGATTCGCGGTGTTCAGTACCACAAAGATGCCACTGACCGGTTTTGCTCGCAGGGTGTTCACCAACTCCGGCACAATGGCCGTGAGCAGTGCGTCGCTCTTCTCACGGCTCGTGTTCAGTTCGGCCAGATCGAGCTGGCCTTCTTCCTGCATTGCAAGAACGGTATTGTTGATGTGTTCCGACAAATCGGTCAGATCCTGTGCATCCTGCATCAGGTCCTGCACGTAGCTGACGCGGTTGCGCACCTGCATGTTGAGCATGTCCTTGGCGTTCTGGTTCAGCCTGCCGTCCACATTGGTAATGGTAATGCTGACTGCCAGCAGCACCACCTCTACCTGCATCACCAGCATCATGGCGTTAAAAATGGTGCGGAAGATAGGCCTGCCCGTTTTTTTGCGCCGGGCGGCATCCGTATCCTTCTGTCTGCACAGCATCACCATCACCTCTCTTCCTCAGCGTGTTCCGTCGGCTCAGCCCTCGTACTGTTTGAGCTGGCTGCAGATATCCTGATACCATGCCTCAAAGTGATCGTCGGTCAGGAACTCAGCTTCTGCGTCCGTAGCGCTCTGACCCTTGGCGATGCGCTGCTCCACGGTCTCGCGGCGCACAGCCCGGACACGACCGCTTTGAGATATTTTTTCATCGATTTTCTCCCCTGAGGGCGCTCACGCAGCAGGACGTTCCGGTTACCATATCACCCGATTATACCTAGTTTATCATACCATCTTTTTCCGGGTGCGTAAACAAAATCCGGCAAAAACCTTCACGATCACAAGAAAGCGGAAGAACTTTCCACCCATCGGAACAAAAAGCACAGCCGTCAACAGTTCATCCGCCTCGGCCAGCTGGGCCTCGGCAGCGGCATCGCCCAGCATATCCCTGCCCGCGCAGCGCTGCAGGATGACATGGCACACCGGGCGGCGTGTGGCCTCCAGCACCGAGTGACGGAAGCCGTAGCGGGAGACGTTCTTTTTGCCGTACAGCAGGATGAAACCCATGCTGTTGCGGCTGTCCGCCCGCAGGAAGCCGTGGGTGATGTAGGGCATTGAAATGGTAAATATAGAAGAAGCACCGCTGCGCAGTACGATTTTTCCGCCATCATTGAACGAGCGCAGCCCCCAGCAAGACCTTCAATCTGGCGGACCTTGTGGGCAGCTACCATTTCAACGGCGAGTGGGTGTAAATTTTTGATACAGTAAGAGGGGCTGCTGCACTTTCGGCTAAAACGATGTGCAGCAGCCCCTTCTTCGTATCGGATCCAGACAACAAAAAAGCGTTCTGAGAGATCTCAGAACGCTTGGTGGTTGCGGGGGCCGGATTTGAACCAACGACCTTCGGGTTATGAGCCCGACGAGCTACCAGACTGCTCCACCCCGCGATATTTACTTTGTGCTCTCAGCGGTTCTCGCTGACTGCTCAAGTATAATACCACAAGGGCGGGCGGATGTCAAGTATTTTTTTGATTTATTTTTTCTTCTTTTTCCAAACCACGAACCCTGCGCAGGCGGCAGCTGCGATCACCACCACCGGCCATGCACCGGCAAGGGCAACGATGACCTGCTGCAGGCCATCCACAAAGTTCTTCCAGCCAGCAGAAAGGGCGCTGACAAAGCGGCTGCCGAAGCCCTCGCTGGGCGGCGAGTAGGTGCTCACCTCGCTCAGGCTCACGTACACGGTGCACTCTTCCACCTGATCGTTGTACCAGTCCATCTGGCTCTGCCAGCTCTCGATCTGGCTCTGCACATCCGTCAGGCTGGACTCGATCTCAAGCAGGTCGGAGAGGTTGTCGGCCTGCTGCTGCAGCTGCTGCAGGCGGGTTCGCTGGTTCTTGAGATTCTCAAGCCGGGTCTCCACGTCCATGTACTGGGCGGTCACGTCGTCGGCCTGCTGGTTTTTGTAGGTCACGTTGCCTGCTTCGGCCACGGCGGCAAGAAAGTTCTCGTAGTTCTGCTGCGGCACTCGGTATGTCAGGCTGACGCTGCGGCTGTCGCCGGCATCCGAGTATTCACTGCTGGATTCCAGATAGCCGCCCGCTTCAGCAAGGGCAGCATCCAGCGCAGCGCGGGCTGCGTCGTAGTCCTTGCTTTCCAGACTGAGGTTCGCGGTGTAGATGATCTTTGCGTGGTCGGTACTGCGGGCCGCTGCTGCCGCGTCGTCCTTCGAATAAACAGCGGTGCCGTTGTCTGCGCCGCTTTCCAGCGACAGGGTGTTCAGACTGTAATCGGCTGCCATGGGGCTGTCCACAGCGGCGCGATCCGCGCCGCCTGCCGCCATCACCGCCGCAGTGCTGTCCGCAGAATAACAGACCGCCGGGCTGCTGCTCTTTGCGCCAAGGCCGATTTGTCCGGTGGCAAAAGCACCATAGCCTACCACACACACCGCCAGACAGGCCGCCAGTGCGCCCACCCGCTTTGCGGGAAAGCGGATCAGTTTCTTCTTCGGCTGCACCGGGGCGGACTGGGCCGGTACCGGTGCGGCGGTTTTCATCATGGGCTGGGCCTTTTCTTCTTCGGTCAGCTGGTCGGTCATGGCCAGCAGCTTTGCCTTCAGCTCGTCCGGGGCGCAGAGGTCGTCCGTCTCCATCTTGTACTCATACCACCTCATCTTCGATCTCCTCCTTCAGCATCGTATGTAACTGCGCCCGGGCACGCCGCAGCCAGCTCAGCACCGTGTTGGATGGTGCGCCCATCATCCGGCCGATCTCCGCCGCCGTGTACCCCTCGTAGTAATGCAGATAGATGGCATTGCGGTAGTTTTCCGGCAGGGCGCGCACTGCGTCCAGCACACTGCCGTCCTCAAACGCATCGGGCGCGGGCAGGTTCTCGTCCAGCTCGGTGTCCTTCTGATGGGCTGCGCGGGTCAGGTCCCGGCAGCGGTTGATGGCCACCCGCAGCAGCCACGCCTTGAGGTGCTCCTCACTCTCAAACGTACCATTATAATGCAGGAGCTTCTCGTAGACATCCTGCACCACGTCCTCGGCATCGGCTGTGCATCGGCTGTTGTGTATGGCAGCGCGGTAAACAGCATCGCTGTATTTCTGCACTGCCAGCGTAAATACTTCGTTTCTGGTCAGCTGTCCCATAGTTTCAAGCTCTCCTTTACCGCCTGTACAGGGCTGGTGGAATTCGTATTCCACGGGGGACATTCACCCTATACACGGCTGAACGCCCCCGAAGATTGCATTGCTGGAAAAATTTATGAAAATCACCTTTTATATACTCTCTGCAGCAGGGCCACCCGTTCTGCAAGGAAGGTCTCGGCCTTCGGATGGTGCAGCCAGCGCTTGTTCGCCGCTGTGCCAGCCAGCTTTCTGCCCAGCGCTGCCGGGTCGGTATCGGCCTGCATCACATCCTGCATGGTCAGCTGCAGCGTCAGCGCCGCAGGGGTGTCCGGCAGCGGCGGCAGCGGGTCCTCCCACACAAAGGGCGGCAGCAGCTGCACCGCCACCGTGGCGCGGGTGCACTCCTCGGTGAGCAGCAGCGCCGCCGGGGCACCGTCGGCTGCCACCTGCAGGCTGCTGTACAGCACCTGCATCTGCACCGCCGCCTGCATGCACACAAGGCACAATGCCGCCGGGACGCCGGTCAGCAGTAGATGCAGTTCCAGCTTGGCACACAGGGCCTGCCAGGACGGGATGGGCAGGCTTTGCAGGAGCCAGACCGTCCGGCCTTCCAGCGAGACGGAGGGCGTGGTCAGGAAGCTGGCTGCCGACACCGCACACACGGCACAGCACACCAGCACCGGGACCCCTTCCGGCACGGCCTGCGCAAACCGGGCAAAGAGGTCTGCCTTCCACAGGGACACGCCGCCCAGCACCAGCAGGCCCAGCGTGCCCATGGCGCTGTTGAGCATATAGGCCGAGCTGGACCCCAGATGCAGCAGTTCCCGGCGCAGCAGAGCCTGCCGCAGGCTGACGGGGCGTGCTTTTCGCGCATGGTATGCCGTGCGGGCCGTACCCTTCCGGGCCGTCATGCGGCGCAGGTAGGGCTTTTCCAGCAGCTTGCAAAAGGCCGCAAAGCACAGCACTGTGCCCAACACGAGGCCAACCAGCGCCGGGAGCTCCCCTGCCGCCGCGCCGCCCAGCAGCCGCAGCGGCCAGGCTGCACGGGCAAGCGCCGCACTCGACTGTGCGGCATCGGCCAGCAGATCGTCCAGCATCTCCTGCACCCGCAGGAAGCCCGCATAATACAGCGCAAAAAACACCAGCGAGCACACCACGGTGACCAGGCTTTTGTGCCGGGCGCGGTCATTGGCCAGCGCCACAGCCCAGCCCAGCAATACCGCCAGAATGCAGGCCGCTCCGGCCAGCACCAACGCCATGGGGATGCTGCACAGCACCCCGGCCAGCGGATGGGCTGCCAGCAGGCCGTAACACACCACCGCCGGGACCCATGCCATGAGCAGGTAGATCAGGCAGGCCAGATAAACGGTGCTCACCCGCACCCCGAAAATGACCGCCGGTGGGATGGGCAGCGAGAGCAACAGTTCGTTGTCCCGGCTCTGGAACAGGCCGGAATAGCTGGTAAAGGCGCTGGCCAGCACGCTCACCAGCAGCGCCGTGAGCCCCATAGAGGCAAAATACAGCCAGTCCAGCCCGGCCGGGAGCAGCACCGAAGCCAGCGGCAGGGCCATGCCCGCAAAGCAGAGCATGAGCACCACCACCAGCACGGCAAACAGCAGCGCATACCCCACGGCCGATGCCCGGGACCGCGCTTTGCCGGTCTTGCTGCTGCGGAAAAAGGCCGCGCCCAGCTCCCGCAGCTGCTTACGGAGCAATGCACGGATCATCATGCCTGCGCCTCCGTGCCTTCCAGTTCCAGAAAGACCTCTTCCAGACTGTCATCGCCGCGCACCTCGTCCATGGAACCGGCCCGCACCAGCCGCCCGGCCCGGATGATGGCCACCCGGTCGCAGAGCTTTTCGGCCACCTCCAGCACATGAGTCGAGAAGAAGATGGCCCCGCCGCCGTCGCAAAAGCGGCGCATCAGGGTCTTGAGCTGGTGTGCCGCCAACGGGTCCAGCCCCACGAAGGGCTCGTCCATGAGGATGAGCTTCGGCTCGTGGAGCAGGGCCGAGATGATGGCCAGCTTCTGCTTCATGCCGTGGGAGTATGCGCTGATGGGCTGGGCCAGGTCCTGCGTGAGGTCGAACTGGTCGCCGTAGGACCGGATGCGCTCGGCACGCTCCCGTGCCCCCACGGCAAAGATATCCGCGATGAAGTTCAGGTACTGGATGCCGGTCATGTATTCGTACAGGTCCGGGTTGTCCGGCAGATAGGCCAGCCGCCGCTTGCATTCCAGCGGGTCATCCTGCACCGAGATGCCGTCCACCGTAATGCGGCCGCTGTCGAACTGCTGGATGCCGCAGCAGCACTTGAGTGTGGTGGTCTTGCCCGCGCCGTTGTGGCCGATGAATGCGCAGATCTCGCC
>ENA-OVFR01001327-OVFR01001327.1-human-gut-metagenome-genome-assembly--contig:-NODE-1327-length-12993-cov-5.308780_pt1 | contig 12993 bp, 11 predicted proteins | sample MGYA00237762_ERZ505403 | MGnify/ENA primary metagenome ERZ505403 (study PRJEB26158, sample SAMN06016376) | human gut metagenome | biome: human gut; feature: ankylosing spondylitis patient; material... | reverse complement strand
CCTTTTTACAGTTGAAATTGGGGCGTAAGGTCAGCGGCGACCCGCCGCACTTCTTTTTCGCTTTTTGCATACGTTAAGAACAGGAGTTTGTGTATTTGCACAACTTTCTGACATTTGGTGCTGTGATGATACACTGCCTGCCTCCGACGTGCAATTCGCCGGCAGACAGTGCTTTCCACAGGTTTTCCACAGGGAAAGAAGTTGATAAGTTGAAAATCTGTTGAAAACTAAGTCGATTTCCCCTGTGGAAAACTCTGATTTTCAGCAAGCGGAGGAAACGTGTATGAAATCCGACAAAGTCATTCTTGTCGCAGGCGGTGACCTGCGGCAGCAGTATGCGGCACAGCGGCTCCGGCAGAAAACCGGTGCGGCGGTCTGGACGGTGGGACTGCCGGTACAGCCGAACCTGCACTTCGCCGAAACACCGGCAGAGGTTCCGGCATATGACGTGCTGGTGCTGCCTGTCCTTGCGGGCAGCAGCGGGGAAACCGTGCCGGCTCCATTTGGAACATCTCCCCTGTCGCTGTCCGAACTGGCGGCACAGGGAAAACCTGCGGCACTGGTCGCCGGCGGCGGTTGCTCCGGCGTGGCACATTGGTTCGAGGCTGCCGGCATGACTGTGACCGACTACCTCCGGCGGGAGGAACTGTGCCTCGCCAATGCCGTCCCCACTGCGGAGGGGGCGATCCGGATCGCCATGGAAGAAACTGCCCGCACCCTGCACGGGGCATCGGCACTGGTGGTGGGCTATGGCAGGATCGGCATGGCACTGGCTCCGCGGCTGCGGGCGTTGGGCATGCAGACGGAGATCTGTGCCCGTCGCTGTGAAACCCGTGCACTGGCACAGATGCAGGGCTTTTCCGCCGTGCCGGTGTCCGCTCTCGCCCAAAGGGCAGCGGCGGCGGACGTGATCTTCAACACGGTGCCGGTGCTGCTGCTGTCTGAAACGGTGTTGAAAGCCCTGCCGCCGGAAACGCTGGTGATCGACCTCGCTTCCCGCCCCGGCGGGACCGACTTCGATGCGGCAAAACGTCTGGGCACCCGCGTGGTGTGGGCATTGGCCCTGCCGCCGGAAGTGCGGCGTTGCCACATTCCGGAAAAGGCAGTTTCTGCGGAATCCCATAGAAAAAATGTTGAAAAGTCGGTGGAAAGTGTGTTGAATTCAGAAAAACGGCTTCGAAATTGTGAAAAAGCGACAAAAACGGGGATAATATCCAGCAAAGAATTTTAAAAAAAATCAGGCTTTGGGCTTGACACGGGCACAATAATATGTTAAAATACGTATGTAAATTGTTTACGAGGGCTTTTTTATAGGACCTTGTAGACATAAGAACAATTGCCGCAGCGTGCGTTTCCGGCAGATGAAGCGGGATTACCGGAAGCAAATGCGTCTGATGCGGGCGGTGGAACACCACCTGTGCGGACGGCAATCAATTTAATTAAAAAGAGAGGTAATAAGAAATGAAGAAGACATTTAACAGACTTCTTGCTGCAACTGTCGCAATTCCGGTTGCACTGGGTCAGGTTCTTGCAATTTCTGCAAACGCTGCGGAAGCTCCTGCAGCACTGAAAGTTACAGCTGACAAGCTGCTGAAGGTGGAACCGGCTACTGGTTTCCCGGAAACTGTTAGTGCAGATGCAGACACTATTACTTACACTGTAGAGTCCGATTGGAACACTACTCTGGCAAAGCAGCTGAACACAGAAACTTCCAACAAGACTGTGACTGTGGACGCAAAGAAGTTTGTCGCAGGCATCAACTCCGCAAACTACTATGTAGAACTCCTGAAGAAGGCAGTAGACGCATCTGAAAATCCGACCGCTACGGTAAAGGATGGCGTGGTTACCATTTCCGGTACTGCTGATTTCAGTGCTGCAACAGACAAGCTGGCTGAAAAGCTGGACACTCTGGACGGCTATGAAGGTTTCACTCTGGATACTTCCATTCTGACTGGTGTTGCTTACACTGCAACCATCAAGACAGATTTCGCAAACAGCAAGAGCGTTGACGCTGATCTGAGCTTCACCGCAAACGGTAAGACCTATGGCGTAAGCACAGCAACTGAGTATGCAAACGATGTATACACCAATCTGGCTGGTCAGGTAACTGCTGCTGTAGACCAGAAGGTCAAGGAACTGGCTGCTAAATACAACATGACCGAAGATGAAGTTCGTGCAAATGCTGACTTCGACATCGCTGGTGATGTTGCTGCTCTGAAGGCAGAAACTGACAAGCTGTCTGCTGACATTGCAAAGGCACAGAAGAAGTACGATTCTTTCAAGAATCTGACAAAAACTGCAAAGAGCTATGATTCCGCAGACGCTGCTCTGGCTGCTGCTGTAAATTATCTGTCAAAGAACGTTGCAGCTGCTGCAAATCAGCCGAAGACAGTTGACGGCATGGTTGCAAAGTATGGTGCAAACTTCGATAACGGCGTTGCATCTGTAAACAGCAGCCTGAAGGACGCTGGCGTAAACGTAGAGATCGCTGTTTCCTCTGCTGATGTTGCTGCTCTGCTGAAGAGTGCAACAAAGGTAACCATTGGTGCAGCAGCTGGTACTTATACTGCTGAACTGGAAATCACTGATGCTGAAAAGGCTGAAGTAGAAAAGTACGTAGAAGAACAGGTTGCAGAAAAGCTGCCGGAAAAGACCGTTGTTTCTGTTGACACCGTAAAGACCGTAACGGTTTCCGGTGCAGCTGACGGCGTTGCTGCTTTCGATGTAACTCGTGACGTAACCGTTGTTCTGAAGGACAAGGATACTACAACTACGACAACAACTACCACTGGCGACAGCAGCACAACTACTACCGATGCAAGCGGTGCAACTACCGATGTCAGCGGTGCAACCACTGATGTAAGCGGTGCAACTACCGATGTAAGTGGCGATACCACTGATGTCAGCAGCGAAACCACTACTGTCAGCAGCGATACCACTGATGTCAGCGGCGATACCACGACTGACGGCAGTGAAACCACTACCGACGGCAGCGGCACTACTACAGAAACTCTGCCGACCGGCGTTTCTTCTGTAGAAGTAAAGACTGTTGACGCTGAAACTGCTGAAAACATCTACCTGTCCGATGAAGAATCCTTCAACGTGGCTGGTCTGATCGAATCCGTAACTCTGCATCTGGAAAATGGCGAAGATGTTACCGTAGATCCGGCAACTGCAATTGACTTCGAAATGACTCCGGCGGAAGCTTACGAAACTGTAACAGAAAAGACTGCTGGCAAGGTTTACTTTGACGGCGAAGTTGGTCTGAAGTACAAGGGCGAAGAAAAAGTTGAGATCACAGATACCGTAAAGGTAGCAGTTGCTCTGAAGGGCGACACTACACTGGACGGCAAGGTTGATGCAACTGACCTGTTCGAAACTGCTTACTATATTGCCCTGCAGGGTGCTGGTAAGACTCCGATCTTTGATACCGTAAAGAACGGCACTGCTCTGGAGAGCAAGCTGGCTTATCTGGCATCTGATATTGATACGGAATCCAAGGCAGGCAAAAATACAGAAGATGGAAAGCTGGATGCTACCGACATGCTGTACACTTCAGTATATCAGGCATACAACGGTGCTGGTAAGCACATTGACTGGGCAGAAGCTATCAAGATGGCTAATGGCGGTAAGTAAGCTTTTCTAAGATTCACAAACTTTTATCCATTTGCTTGTATATATTAGCGGTGTGAGGTGCATATCGCATCGCTGGTATATCACATATAATTTTATTTTTGAAAGGAAATAGAAACAATGAAGACTACATTGAAAAAGACAATGGCAGCTCTCTCTGCTGCTGCTGTTGTAGCTGCATCTGCAGCTGTTATGGCTGTTCCGACAAGTGCTGCTGGCGTAAGCCTGACTATGGGCAGCAAGACCCTGACTCTGGCTGAACTGAAGGCTGCTAACTATCAGGTAACTCTGCCGATCGGCGTTACCGATAGCATCAACAGTGTTGGCTTCGGTGTAACTCTGGGCGAAGGTCTGACTTATGTTGACCTGGAAGCTTCTGTAAAGAAGGCTACCTGCCTGGCAGCTACTAACGATGCTGGCAACTTCGTATTCGCTCCGTTTGCATATGCAACTGTTCCGCTGAAGGCTGTTAGCGGTCAGATCGCTGCAATCACCGTTGAAGTTAGCAAGGATGCTAAGGCTGGCGACACCTTCACCCTGTCTATCGACGGTAAGGATTCCGACGGCGTAGAAACCTCTTACAAGAACGGCGAAACTGGTGACAGCGGCGTTCCGGGCGGCGGTGCTGGTACCATCACCATCGCTGAAGATCCGACCGAGCCGACCACCGAAGCTACCACAGCAGCTCCGACTGCTACACCGGTAGCTGCTACTACTACTACCGCTGCTAAGGTTGCTACCACAACCAAGAAGCAGGCTAAGTCCACTTCTTCTCCGAAGACTGGCGATGCTCTGCCGGTAGCTGGCGTAGCTGTAGCTGTAGCTGTAATCGGTGGCGTAGCACTGGTTGCTAAGAAGAGAAAGTAAGCATTCGCTGCGATAGCAGCAACATGTGTAACTGAATCTACATGCACGTAAGTGCATCGAGAGGGCATCTCCTTCGGGAGGTGCCCTCTTTGTTTTATTGCAGATATACTTCCCCGTATGTCGGAAACAATCGTACCTCCCGCAGGAGCAGTCCGGCGGCATGCCTACGCTGCTCCAAGCTGGCATCTGCCCACCATGCTTCCCAATTTTCTGCGGGCTGTGACGGCGGCTCAGAGGCGTTCTGACGCAGTTCCTGTTCCAGCCGCTGGTGCTCTGTCCCCAGCCGCTGGAGTTCCTCCCGCAGAAATGCCGCCGCCGCATGCGGTTCCCCCAGTTCAGCCGCCAGCCGCCGCATTCGCTGTTCCAGCTTTTCCAGAGCCACCGCCGCGGCAGAGGGTTCCGGCTCTGCCGCCTGTGCATAGGGCAGCACTGCCGCCGCCTGTTCCGCCAGCACCGGAGCCACTGCCTGTTCCACCGTTTCCGTCCGCAGTCCGGCAATGCCGGTGCAGATGCCCTGCCGTTTGCCGCGGCAGACAAAATAGGTGTAGGCTGCCCCTTTGCCGTTGCTGCGGGCATAGCAGCGTGTGCCGCACAGCCCGCAGACTGCCAGCCCCTGTAGCCACGAGGTGTGTCCTGTGCCGCGGTTGGTGCTGCCGCCGCGTGCATTCAGCCGTTCCTGTACGCTCCGCCAGAGCGTGCCGTCGATGATGCCGCGGTGCAGTCCGGCGGCGACATGTTCGCCCTCCAGATGCACCAGCTTGGAACCCTGCCGCCGGCTGGGGCTGCCGTAGACCAGATAGCCGTTTCCGCAGCAGTACGCCTCCAACGCATGTGTCAGCACTGCCCCCTGCCGCTGCAAAAATACCGCACAGGACAGATCTCCCTGCACATAGACCGGACTTCGCAGCAGCCGGAGCACCGCACTGTTGGACCACCTTGCCCCCTGTCGGGTACGGCTGCCGGCTTGGTTGGCGGTCTGTACCAGCTGTTCCACGTTCTGCCCTGCCACGCCGTATCCGGTGTAAAATGCCTGTACCTGCTGGGCCTCCTCCGGCTGCACTTCCAGCATGGTGGTGGGGTGCCCTCCGTGTGTCACCGGCTTTGCCGTGTAACCGTAAGGCGGCACACCGCCCAGTGCCAGCTGCTGGATGGCTCGGGCGTAGTAATTGTCCCGCACCCGTCCGGCAATGGTTTTCTGCTCCAGTTCCGCGAACATCATCAGCAGATTCAGCAGCATGCCGCCGATTTCCGTCTGGGTGTCGAAGCTTTCCCGCACGGAGTGCAGGGTCACGCCGCGGCGGCGGAATTCCTGCATCATTGCCGCAAAATCGCACAGGGAACGGGAAATTCTGTCCAGCTTATAGACATAGACGCTTTCGATCTGCCCCTGTTCCACCGCCTCCAGCATCTGCTGCAATGCCGGTCGGCGGGTGTTGGTGCCGGAGAAGCCGCGGTCGGTGTAGACCTGCTGAGGCACCGACCGGGGGCAAATGCGGCGGCAGTGCTCCACCTGCATTGCAATGGAAATGGAATCCGGACGTTCCACGGATTGTCGTGCGTAAATCGCGATCATGGTATCCCCTCCCGTACAGGGTATGCGGCTTTTCGTGCAAAATTGCTGGTGACAACGCCGCACCGCCGTTCCGGGGAAAGTTGCACCCATGACCGCGGGAGAGATCATCGCAGACACCATTTGCAATATTCTCGAGGAGGGGAGCGTTGCCCATGAACGACCTGACAGGTGAGCGAATCGGCTTTGTGGTGACCGGTTCGTTCTGTACCTTTTCCGCCGCGTTTGCACAGGCGAAGCTGCTGCGAGAAGCCGGTGCGGAACTGACACCGATTTTCTCGGAGCATGCCGCCGCCATAGATACCCGTTTCGGCACGGCGGCAGAACGGGTTGCCGAATTGGAGGAGATCTGCGGCAAACCGGCGATTCGCAGCATTGCACAGGCAGAGCCGCTTGGCCCCAGGAACCTGCTGGATCTGCTAGTGGTGGCACCCTGTACTGCCAATACCGCCGCAAAGCTGGCGAACGGCATCACGGATACCACAGCGACCATGGCAGTAAAGTCCATGCTCCGGCGGCAGAAACCCATTGTGCTGGCAATCGCCACCAATGATGCACTGCGGGCATCGGCGAAAAATATCGGGCTGTTGCTGAACACGAAGCACTATTACTTTGTGCCCCTGCGGCAGGACGCACCGGCGGAGAAGCCGGCTTCCATGGTGGCGGATTTCACGAAGCTGCCGGAAACGGTGGCTCTTGCACGGGACGGCAGACAGATCCAGCCAATTTTCGGGTAGGCGGAACTGCTGCAAAAATTCTGCGGTACGCCATATTGCCGCCATATTTTTTTCAATGTCATGTGATATACTAGAAAATGGGCGAAGTTCGGACGTTCCGGATCTCGCCCATTTTTAGGGCAATACCGCACAAAGATTGTGCGACAGATGCGTCGTCAAATTTTTCGTCAGATGGCGTACAAAGTCGCCAGACGCTCTTTGTGCGGTATTGCCTTAGGGAAACACTGAATAAAGCTTGTGCGTAAGATGCGTAGTCAGATTTTTTTGGCAGATTGCGTGCAAAGCCGTCAGGCGGGCTTTATTCAGTGTTTCCTTAGAGTACATGCGTTGTTCTGGGATTGAGGTGTATGGATTTGGCATGGATCATTTTGAAGCAGGCAATTCTCATGCTGCTGCTGAATGTGGTGGGTATCATTGCCTATCGGACAAAAGTCGTGGACAAAAACGGCGGCAGGCAGTTTTCCAACTTTGTATTGGAAATTGTCACGCCGGTGCTGGTGGTGAACGCCTACGCCGACGTGGAGTATGAGTCCCGTCTTGTGGTGAATATGCTCTGGACGTTTCTGCTGGCGGCGGTGTCCTATGTGGTGTTTATTGCGGCAGTGTATCTGCTGGTGCGGCAGAAGCCGGGGCGGGAAACGGAAATCGAACGCTTTTCCGCCATTTACAGCAACTGCGGCTTCATGGGGATTCCGCTGGCGAGTGCGATTCTGGGGAACGAGGGCGTGTTTTATACCACGGCATTCCTGTCGGTGTTCTTCTGCTTCGCGTGGACACACGGCATCATGCTGCTGACAGGGCAGCACGACCGGAAAGCACTGGTGAAGAAGCTGTGCTCTCCCACCATGATCGGTATCGTGATCGGGCTGCTGCTGTTCTTCTTCCGGATTCCGCTGCCGGATCTGCTGGGAAAGACTTTCGGCTATGTGGCAGGGCTGAATACGCCTATGGCAATGGTGGCTTCGGGTATCAGCGTGGCACAGGCAGATCTGTTCCACGCCCTGAAGAATCCGCGGGTGTACTATGTCAGTGCCGTGAAGCTGCTGATCGTGCCGGTGATTCTGGCGGCACTGTTTCTGCCGCTGGGCTTCATTCCGGAGTCTGTCCGTATTGTGGTGCTGGTGCTGATGGCAGCCCCCTCGGCGGCAATGTGCACGCTCCAGTGCCAGAAACACGACATGAACGATGCCTACGCTTCCCACATCTTCGCCGTCACCACGCTGGTGTCCATGCTGACCATGCCTGCGGTGGTGAAGCTGTTTACATGGGCGTTGGAGTTGGTGTGAAGTATAGCTTTTACTCTTGTTTCAAGTTTCACAGAAGAAACCCCTCAGTCAAGCCTGCGGCTTGCCAGCTCCCCTTTCAGGGGAGCCTAGGTACAAATAAGTCTCCCTTGAAAAGGGAGGGGGACCAGCGAAGCTGGTGGAGGGATTTCTCCGTGAAATGCAACTTCTAGTGCTGCCATGTCGAAACCGTCCGGCGGAATTCGCTCGTTGCCCTCGCTGTCCGCCTGGGGCTTGCCAACGCCGGTTGTTGCCCTTGCCTGTATCGGTAATGTTGGTATTCAAGAGTTTTCTTGTGCAGGTGGGCGACTTTATTTCATACAGCATTTGCAAGCTGGTGGAGGGGTTCTGTGAAATCTTTTGTTAATGTTTCAGTTACACAGAAGAATCCCTCAGTCAGCCTGCGGCTGCCAGCTCCCTTTTCAAGGGAGCCTTTATTTCCACCAACAAAACTCCCCCGGCGGGGCGAACAGGCGGCTGCTGCCGCCGTAACATTACCCTTTTCACACTTGAAATTGGGGGGTAAGGTCAGCGGCGACTCGCCGCCGCAGCCGCCGCCGCATGCTAATCCGCTGAAGAACTACTATTTTCGCCGCGGAGCGTTGCATCATCTTCAGAAATGATGTACCACTTCTCCCCGATCTTGCCCAGTGTGGGATAGACCACATCTGTGCCGGAGTCATTGCTGCCGGAGAAGTTCCGCTTGACTTCCAGCGTTACCGCTTCGGAAATATCGGCACCCTCATTGCCCAGCATTTTCTCCATGTCGGTATTCCACTCGGACACGCCGGCATCGCCCTGTGAGGACATGCCCTGGATCTGATAGGTCACCTTGACATCGTCGCCGTAGGTTTCCTTCCATTCCTGCACCGTGTTGTTGCAGCCCTCTGTGAAGCTCTCCACAACGTCGTCCTCAGACTTGCTGTAGGTTTTCATGTAATACGTCCAGTACTCTGGCGGTGCCATCAGCTGGGTCAGGGTCTGTCCGTCTGCGGAGAGCACCGCAGTATAATAACTGCTGAGTACGTCGGCATAGTCTGACGAATCCGGTACGGCTTTCTGTGCCTTTTGTTCTTTCTGATACCAGAACAGTCCGCCGAACGCCAGCCCTGCCGCTGCCGTTACCATGATGATACCGGCAATGATGCGGATATGCCGGCGTTTTCTTGCCGCCTGCTCTGCCTGTTTTTGATTTCGGGTGGTTTTCTTTGCCATTGCTGATCGATTCCTCCGTTACCAGACGTTATAGCCGTCATTCTGGCACACATAGTCCATGTCTTCCATTGCTTTCATACAGCACCAGCGGCTGCCGATCTTGACGAACGTCGCCTTTTCCGAAGCCTTGGTGCCGCCGTCATCAATGGTCAGGCTGACTTCTACGGCTTTGCTGATCTCCACGGTAATGTCATAGCTGGTGTGGAGTTCGTCCTCCAGTGCGGCGAGCTCATCGGCATCACTGATGTGCTGCACATGCCCGATGTCATAGGACATTCTGCCCTCTGTGCCGTAGTTTTCATTCCAGTAGTCGAAGTAGTCGCTCATCATGGACTTGACTTCCCGCCGTGTGGTGGAATAGGTGCTTTCCAGATAGTCCATATACGCGTCCGGCACCAGTGCAGTATACATGCTGCCGCTGGAATAATCCACCCCTTTGACATAGCGGAATACCGCCAGCTTATAGCCCCAGAAAAAGACGTAGTACACCACCGCCAGCAGGATCAGCACAAACGCCACAGCGGCGGCGACAATCCTTCGGGTGCGGCGGAACTTCTTTTCCTGTGCTGCCCGCCGGAGTTCCTTCGGATCTTCGGCAGCGATGCCGTCAGCTTTTTCCAGATCTGCCGGTGCAGAGAGAAAGGGCATGGAAAATTTCTCTGCCGCGGGGGACGGCTCTTTTTTCGCCTGCTCCTCTGCCGCCGGTTTCTTGGGACGGGGCAGGATCTCGCCGCATTCCGGACAGATCACGGCACGTTCGGGGGCTTCATATCCACAGTGTTCACATTTCATTGCTGTTCTTTACTCCTTGCAGCAAACTGCCATTGCCCTTAACCTACACTCTGGCTTGCATTATAGCAGGCAGTTGCATAACTATACATTGCATCGTACACATACCACTGTCCGTCGATCTGGGTCATGGTAAGATAGGTGTCGTTGCTTTCTTCGTTCATCTTCACGGTCATGCTGACATCTACGGCAGCATCGCCGGCAATGCCATAGGTTTCCAGACCGTCATTCAGTTCTGACAGTTCTTCATCGGCAACGTCTGTGCCGCCGGTCACATCTACAGAGAGTTCCGGTGTGCCGTCCTCGCCGAAGCTGCCGGAAACCATTTCCTCCAGCATGCTGGTCAGATAGCTTTCTGCATCGCTCTGGCTGACACCGTATTCGGCATCGATCAGTTCCCACCAGCTTTCCGGCACCAGTGTGGACATGGTAGCTGCATCTGCATTTACAACGGCGTTCCAGTAGGTCTGTACCATATCGCCGAATTCTGCGATATACTTGGCAGAAGCGGCATAGTCAGAACCGCACAGCTGATCGAAATCGTCCATTGCAGACAGGCTGCACCACTTGCCGTCGATCTTTACCGTCCACAGAGAATAGTCATCGCTGTCGGAATCGTCCGCACCGGTGACGGTACAGGTTGCATCAATGCACACGCCGGTGGAAACTTTCAGACCGAACTTGTCGGTATCTTCCCGCACCGGATCCAGCTGTGCAGAATTGCCCATGCCGGCAGTTACGCCATTCTGTTCCATTTTGTAGGACAGGTCGCCGCCGAGGGTGTCGGAATAATCCTGCATGTACTGGTTCATTGCTGCCACAGCATCTTCCTCGGACAGGTCGTAGGTATCGGAAATATAATCCCAGAAGCTGTCCGGACAGAGTTCTGCCAGTGCCTCGCCGTCACAGTTGATGTGGGCATTCCAATAGGCATCATTGTTCTTGGCTGCCTTGGTGCCCAGATTGACACCGATTCCGACGATCACGCCCACAACGATCAGGATCAGCAGGATCGGGATCAGGATCAGGGCAACGATCAGACCGGTTTTCTTCTTCTTTTTGGGCGGCTGACCTACCGGCGGCACCGGATTCACAGTGGGATCATAGGGCGGCACATTGGCACCCTGTCCCTGCGGCATCTCAAACGGATTTGCCGCTGCATTGGGGATTCCGCTGCCGGCGGGAGCTGCGGTCGGCTCGGGTGCCGGAGCAGGGGTCGGCTCGGGTGCCGGAGCAGGGGTCGGCTCGGGTGCCGGAGCAGCTGCTTCCGGTGCAGCCATGGGATTCCCGCAGGTCGGACAGAATTTTTTGCCGTCTTCTACGGCAGTTCCACATTTTTTACAAGTCATGTTTTTTCTCCTTATATCATAGTTGGTATTATACTTGGGTTGGGTTCGGGAAATCGGGTTCGGGAAATAACGGGCTGTTTGAGAGGTTTACTTGTGCAACTTGATGCATAAAGAAAGAGATCGCACAGGTGAACCCCTCCACCAGCTTCGCTGGTCCCCCTCCCCTTTCAGGGGAGGCTTATGTTTGCCGTGTTTGCCCTGCTCTTATTCGCCGATTTTCATGCCGCAGGAAGTGCAGAAGCGGTTGCCGTCGGGGACAGGCTTTCCGCAGTTGGGGCAGGTGCGTTCCGGTGCAGCCGGCTGGGGCGTTTCCGGTACAGGCTCTGCGGCTGCCGGCTGGTCTGTCATTTCGTGACCGCAGCGGGTACAGAAATGATTCTCCTCCGGAACCGGATTGCCGCAGTTGGGGCAAAGCCGTCCCTGCACTTCTGCCGGTGCAGCCTCCGGAGCAGGAGCCGCTGTTTCCGGAGCCGTAACCACTTCCGGTTCTGCGGGCTGTGCCGCCGGTGCTTCTGCGGGAGCAGCTGCCGGTGCGGGAGATACGGGAGCCGTTTCAGTCGGAACCGGCTGGGGAATCGGCTGTTCTGCCGGTGCGGGAGCCGGAGCCGGTGCAGGCGTAGGTGCCGCAGCCACAAAGGGATTTCCGCAGAAGGTGCAGAACATCGCACCAGCCATGCGGGGCTTGCCGCAGTTCGGGCAGCACTCTGCACCAGCCGGAGCCTGTGGTGCCTGAGCAGCCGCCTGACGGGCAGCTGCTTCCGCTTCCCGCTGTGCTCTTTCGGCGGCTTCTCTTGCGGCACGTTCTTCTGCAAGCTGTTTGCCCACCGGATTTTCTGCTCCGCACTTGGTGCAGTACAGCACAGTTTCGGGGATCTCTGCCCCGCAGCCCTGACAGATCAGCAAATGCTTGGTCTTACGGATCTGTTCCCGATATTCTGCGATCTTTTCCTGACTTGCCGCAATGGCAGACAGAAATTCCTGAAATTCCGGTTCCGCATCTGCGGTATGCAGTTCAGCGTACTTTCTGCCCATATTGAGATAGGCGGCGTTGATGTTCCTTTCTTCATCGTTGATCAGACCATTCAGACGAATGGTTTCGGTAGAAGACTTGGTTTTTTCTACAACGGAATGTGCCGTATTGGTGACAGTTTTTCCAAGTTTATCGAAAAAAGACATATGGATTCCTCTCTTTCTTTTAATGTTACAGGTTCTTTTAATGTTATAGGCAACAGTGTTTCCGGCAATTCTACAATAACATAGAACAACCTATGATACATTATACTATATTTTTCAGTATCATGCAAGCATTTCTCTGCAATTTTCACAACATTTTCATGTTGCGGCAAGCTGCACCCCCATTTCAGGTGTGAAAAGGGCAGTGTTCCGGCGGCTGATTTTTGCCGGCAAAAATTGCGGAAACACTGCATAAAGCCGTCAGGCAGAATTTAGGAAACACTGAATAAAGCCCGCCTGACGGCTTTGCACGCAATCTGCCTGCAGATTTTCCGTCATATTGCCCAGAAATCCCTTGCCATACGGCAGTATGCCTG
>ENA-OVFR01001289-OVFR01001289.1-human-gut-metagenome-genome-assembly--contig:-NODE-1289-length-13274-cov-2.831303_pt1 | contig 13274 bp, 8 predicted proteins | sample MGYA00237762_ERZ505403 | MGnify/ENA primary metagenome ERZ505403 (study PRJEB26158, sample SAMN06016376) | human gut metagenome | biome: human gut; feature: ankylosing spondylitis patient; material... | reverse complement strand
GCAGAGTTCGCATTGACGTCCATCGTCGTGTAGATGTCGAGGCCGCCCTCATACAGCAGCTTCTTGCGCTCTTCGGTGGTCTTGCCGAACTCCTTCGAGTTGAGGATCTTCTTGGTGACGTAGTCACAGAAGAACGCCGCGTCGCCGGACGCGCTGCACCCCGCTTGCGCATCCTGCAGTTTCAGCGTGTCCTTCAACGGCTTCGCCTTGGCCTCGTCACGCTGCTTTTGGCTGATGCACTTTTCCTGATACATCAGGTCAAGCACGATGTTGCGCTCCCTCTGGGAGGCCTCCTGGTTGCTCTCCACCGAGGGGTCGAAGGCCGCCGGGTTCTTCGTGATTGCGGCGATGGTGGCCGCCTGCACGATGTCAAGCTTGTCGGCCGTGGTGCTGAAGTATCGTCGCGCGGCCATTTCCACGCCGTAAATGCCACGGCCGAACTGCGCGATGTTGAGATAGCCCTGCAGAATCTCCAGTTTCGAATACGTCTTCTCCATCTGCACGGCGATGAGCATTTCGCGCAGCTTACGCGCCACGGTCTCCTCGGATGCATGGTATTCGGCGATCGGATCGTTGTCCTCCTGCGCCTGCAGCAGCAGCACGTTCTTGACGTACTGCTGGGTCAGCGAGGAACCGCCCTGAGTGGCGCCCTTCTTCACGTAGGTCGCCACGAACGCACGCATCACGCCCTGGATATCCACGCCGGCGTGCTGGAAGAAACGACGGTCCTCACGCGAGACCATCGCCTGGCGCATCGGCTTGGAAATCTTCTTCAATGGCACGACGATACGGTTCTGCGCATAGAACGTACCGATCTGCGTCGTACCGTCCGACGCATACAGACGCGACTGCTGCGGCAGGTCGGTCACGTTGAAATCGATGCCCTCCACCTGCAGCGACGGCACGATGGCACGCACCACGTTGTTCGATGCGAACACGGCGGGAAGGAAGAACGCGCTGGTGACGACGCCTCCGGCGAGACAGAGCAGCACATACGCGAGGAACAGCGACAACACACGTTTTGCGGTCAGGGATTTCTTCTTGGGCATGGTTGCCATTCTAGAGGGGCGTCTCTACCGGGCACGTCATCCGAACGACTGATTCCCAATCCCTCACAGGGTACTCACAAACCGGTCAGAAGACTGTAAAACGACCGGAAACAAGCCGAATCATTCTCCAACGGCCGCTGGAACGCCGGGCGTTCACCGCGCTCGGCGCAGCCGTCACCGTTGCGAGCGCCGAATCAGCATGCCCGGCTGGTAGATGATGATCGACCGGCCCTCGCGCGCGATCCACCGACGGTTCGCGAAATCCATCAGCGCCTTGTTCACTGTCTCGCGCGAAGAACCGACCAACTGGGCGAGCTCCTCCTGCGTCAGGTCATGCGGCACCTTCAGCCCGGCTTCCACCGGCTCGCCGAACCGCGCGCCGAGGTTGAGCAGTGTCTTCGCCAGGCGGGCGGGCACATCCATGAACACAAGGTCGGATATGCGCTCGTTGTTGCCGCGCATGCGATTCGCCAGCACCTGCAGCATGTCGATGGCGACGCGCGGGTGCTCGTTGAGCCACGCGAACAACGCGTCATGCTCCAGCCATGCCACGTGCGTGCCGTGGGTCATCGCCACGGCCGTGGCGGTACGGGGGCCGCCGGACGGGTCGAATACGGGAATCTCGCCGAGCAGTTCGCCGTGCGCGTGGATCGACAGCAGCTGCACGCGCCTGTCCTTGGATTCGCGGATCAGCTTGACGCGGCCGCGCTCCAGCAGATACATGCGGTGGTCCTTGTCGCCCTCGCGGAAGATATAGTCGCCCTTGTCGAATACGGCCTCGTGCAGGTAGGGAATCAGCTCATTGGCCTGCTCCGGCGACACCTGTTTGAACAACGGCGTATGCAACAGCTCGTTGTCCTCTTCGGGGAACGAATTCGGCCCGATTGCCCTCATGACGCCTCCTGGTCACGTTTCCGACATGCCGGCACCTCGACACGGAGCCCCTGCGATATCGCGACGACGGCGCACCATCCACCACCGCCACCGCATCCGCATCGGCGTCCTCGCGACGGAATCCAACCCGTCGCGTCTCTGTCTTCGGTCGGTTCTGTCATATTGTAGCCTAGTTTGCACCGGGACCGTCCGGTTGCGTCAGACAGTCCGCCAGACGCGCAATCAGCCCGTCGCGGCTCAGACCGGTCTGGGCCCGCATCGGGTCCACTCGCTTCACGGCCGATTTCACGGCCTTGTCGGACATCTTCTCTCCGGAGATGTTCAGCACGCGGGTCATCTTCACGGCATCGATATCGTAGGCGAGCGTCACGTGGTGGAGTATCGAACCGGGGCCGGAGCCGATGGGCGGGAACCTGCGCTGGGCCGCGCCGCCGATCTTGCCATGGCTGGAGGCGATGTCGTTGAGACCGGAGAAGCCGACGTCGAGGCCGAGGCCACGCAGCGCGGCGATCAGCCACATGTCGCACAGACGGTACGATTCCTCGATGTCCAGATCCGCGGCGAACCAGCGCGGCGCGTACAGCGAGTACGTGATCGTGTTGCCGGGCTCGATGAACATCGCGCCGCCGCCCGTGCAGCGCCGTACGACCGTGAAACCCTCCTCCGCGGCGACGTCTTCGTGCACTTCGTCCGGAATCGACTGGAACCGGCCGACCACCACGGCCGGGGACGCCCACTGCCAGAACCGGATAGTGGCAGGGCGCTCCCCCGCGGCCACCTCACGGGACCATTGCACGTCGACATCCATCTGTTCCTGCGGCCTGCGGGGCTTGTCCACGACGATTTTCGGCGCGAGCCGATGCCAGCGTTCGTGCCACTCGCCGGGGAATGTCGACGGTGTGAGACCGCGGGACGCTTGAGGCGCCGAGGCTGCCGGCGTAATTGTGACAGACGAGGTCGGAACAGCCGATGCGGCGGACGGCGTTGCACGGCTCAACGCGGTCAGTATCGTTTCCGCATTCGCGCCGGTAACGGATACATGCTTATCGCGTGCGATGCGTTCAAGATAGGAGACGGTATCCGGATCATCGGGCGGCGTATCGCACTGTGTTATATCACGCTGCGCTATATCGAGAAGCGCCGCATTCAGACGGCGCAGATACCTGTCGACCGCGGCATCGTCACCTTCAACGAAAAAATCACCGTCCACGCGACAGCCGACGACGTGGCCGTTATCCGGCGCGCACGCCACTGTCACCCCGACCAGCTTGCCGCCCGGGCGCTTGCATTCCCCACGACTTTCGATATTCACCCGATACACGTTACACGCCGAATCTGTCCGCGTGGTCGTCTCAAACCCCGATACACGAAGTTTCGCTTTGCTCGACAGCCCGCCAGCGGGGGCCTATATCTCGGTCCCGCTGGCGGGCTGTCGAGCAAAGCGAGACTGGGGTGGTTCACGCCACCGCCGCGTTACAGGCGAGCGAGAATATCCTCGCCGACCTGATCGGTGGAGCGAACGGTGGAGCCCAGCTCCTCGATATCAGCCTCGACCGCCGTGTCGATGCGTGCCGCGGCATCGTCGAAGCCAAGATGGCGCAGCAGCATCGCGGCCGACAGGATGGCCGCGGTCGGATTCGCCTTGCCCTGACCGGCGATGTCGGGCGCGGAACCGTGAATCGGCTCGAACATCGACGGATACTCGTTACTCGCGTTGATGCAGCCGGACGCGGAATATCCGACGCCGCCGACAACGGCACCTGCCTCGTCAGTGAGGATGTCACCGAAGAGGTTGTCGGTCAGGATCACGTCGAAGCGCGACGGATCGGACACGAGGAAAATCGTGGCCGCATCGATGTGCTGGTAGTCGTGCGTGACCTCCGGGTACTCTTCGCCGACACGGTCGACGATGCGCTGCCACATGTCGCCGGCGTTGACGAGCACGTTCTTCTTGTGCACCAGCGTGATGTGCTTGCGACGCTTCATCGCCAGCTCATAGGCGTACCGCACCACGCGCTCCACGCCGTACGCGGTATTGATGGAGACCTCGGTGGCGACCTCGGCAGGAGTGTCGCGACGAACCGCTCCGCCGGCACCGCAGTACAGGCCCTCGGTACCCTCACGCACCACGACGAAATCGATGTCGCCGGGGTTCGCGAGCGGCGAGGTGACGCCCTTGTACAGCTTGGACGGACGCAGGTTCACGTACTGGTCGAGCGCGAAACGCAGCTTCAGCAGCAGACCACGCTCCAGGATGCCGGCCTTGATGCGCGGGTCACCAACAGCACCGAGCAGGATCGCATCGGTCTTCTTGATGCGCTCCAGCTCCTCGTCCGGCAGGATCGCGCCATCACGCAGATAACGCTCCGCCCCCAGGTCGAAATTCTCGTATTCGAAATCAGCCACTCCCTCAGCGGCCTTTTCCAGCGCCTTCTGAGCCCAGGGGGTGACTTCCTTGCCAATGCCATCGCCGGGGATAACGGCGATTGTATACTTCTTTGCCATAGCCAACAGGGTATGTGGCCGTGCTCGAAAACAATGCGCCCAGTCCGTCTAGTGGACAGACGGTGGAGGCGACGTGATCTTCGCGCATGGTCTGTGCGGTATGGTCTGTGCCACAGAATGCCGAAAAACGCTATTTTGACCGTGGTGTGGTACACGCCCGATATGGCCGATTCCGGGCTTCACAGCGAAATCGGCCATTTTGCAAGGATCTTTGATATTCCTCTTGTACCACAACAGCGCATGTAACCGGTTAAAACCGATTCTGTGGCAAGGTCCTGTACCACACCACGCGAAAAAACGGTGTTTTTGACGTGGTATGGCACAGGAACCATCATTCATTCCACTATCCGGCACAGAAAAGTCCGAATGCCGGAACAACCATATGATCCCCACCCGCGGGCCCCAAAATCATATCCCCTTGCAGGCGGGGGCGCGATATGGAAGCCCCGCAATCAGGGACGGACGTCGGCCGCGGCTAGCGGGTCAGGCCCATGATGGAGAGGCACCAGGCGTTTTCGTAGCTGACTTCGCGCCACTGCTTGTAGCGACCCGAGGTCCCGCCATGACCGGCCTCGACTTCGATCTTGATGATCGCATCGATGCCGGCGGCTTGCAGTCGGGACACCCACTTGAGCGGCTCGACGTACAGCACGCGCGTATCGTTCATCGACGTGGTGGCGAAGATACGCGGGAACGGCCGCGACGATTGCCTCTGCAAAGACCGCGTGGACGCCGCGCCCGAACCGGCCTCGCCGTCCGCGCCCTCCGGCGCGTTTTCGTATGGCGAATACGATTTCATGTACCGGTAGACATCCGCGTCGTGCAGCGGATCGCCCCACTCGTCCCACTCGGTGACGGTCAGCGGCAGCGACGGATCGAGGATCGACGTCAGCGCATCCACGAACGGCACATCCGCCTCGATGCCCGCATACAGTTGCGGCGCCATGTTCGCAATCGCACCCATCAGCAGACCGCCGGCGGAACCGCCGTACGCCACCGTCCGATGCGCATCGGCCAACCCCGCGTCCTGCAGCGCGGCGGTCACGTCGATGAAGTCCTCGAACGTGTGCCGCTTGTTCAGGCGCCGCCCCTGTTCATACCAGGCGCGTCCCATCTCGCCGCCGCCGCGCACGTGCGGCACGGCGTACAGCACGCCGCGGTCGAGCAGGCTCAGGCGAGCGACTGAGAAGCCGGGGTCCGAACTGATCTCATAAGCGCCGTACCCGGTGATGAACATCGCGCCGGCAGCGGCCGGCTCATGGCCGCGCCGCCACACCAGTGACACGGGTATGCGCTCGCCGTCACGAGCGGTGACCCACACCCGACGCTCCATGTACTCGCGCGGATCGAAGTCGCCCAGCACCCGCGCCCGCTTGAGCAGCTCGTCATGCCCGGTCGCCGGATCATACTCATGCAGTTCGCCCGGCCGCGTGTAGCTGGAGAACGTGTACCGCATGCGCGGCGCATCATACGAGGGGTTTCCGCCCGTTCCGATGGAGTACAGACGATGGGTGGCTCCCGGCAGCGTTCCGCCCGCGGCCTCGGCTGCACCGTCATCGGCCCGCCCGGGCACGTCCCAGTCGCCGTCCAGCGCCGGCGGCATCAGCTCGCGGAACGACCATGCACGCCCGGCGAGGAAGTCTTCGGCCGCCTGCGTCTTGGTCATCGCCGCCACGTGCGGCAACCCGTCCGTGCGGTATGCGAGCGTCACGAAATGCCGGTGGATGGCGATGCCCTCGATGGCCAGCCCGTGCGCCCCCTGCAATATCCGGGGGTTGGCGGGATTCGAGTAGGCCGTCCCGGCCGGCTTCGCGCCCGCGCCCGCCTCCATGTCGTCGCCGCGCGCGCACCCGTATGGCGAGCCGACCGCCACGCGCACGCCTTCTCCCAGCGTATACGGCGGCTGATGGGTTCGCATGTCGATCACGTCGATCTCGAAGTTCGGATCCTGAGCATTGTGGTACACCACGGCAACCGGAATATCGGCCCCGTCAGCCCCGGCACCTTCGAAGCATGCGAAGCTCACATCATATTCCACGTCGTCCTTGCGCGCGATGAACACCGAGAACTCGCCTTCCGGCGTCGCGGTCGACAGCATCCACACTTCGGACGAAGTTTTGGACGCGGAGCAGATCACGATGCTGTGCTCGTCGAAACTCATGCCGACCCCGACCCAGAACCGCTCGTCGTCCTCGTGGAAGACGACTTCGTCCTGCTCGACCGGCGAGCCGACGCGGTGCCGGCGCACCTCGCACGGCCGCCAGGCATCATCAAGCGTCACGTAGAACACCCACCGCGCGTCCGGCGTGAAGCATGCCGCGCCGATGCCCTCAAGGCGCTCTGGCAGCTCATCGCCCGTGTCAAGATCACGAATGCGGAAGTCGTACCGCTCGTCACCTCGCGTATCGACGCCGTACAGCATCCATCGGCCGTCCTTGCTGACGGACAGGCCGACCAGCGCGAAGAAATCATGCCCCTCGGCCTCGCGGTTCGCATCAAACACCACCTGCTCGCCCGGCAGCGAACCGGCTCCGACGGCGCTCCCGCCCTCATCGCCGGCTCCCCCGACTTCCGGAGGCGTCCAATCGTCCTCGCCGCGCACCGGCACCCGGCACTGCACGGCGTACTGGCTGCCTTCGCGGGTACGCGCGAAATACCAGTATCCGTCCATGCGCACCGGCACCGACATGTCGGTCTCCTGCACATGCGCCTTCAACTCGTCGAACAGCGTGCCGCGCAGCCCCGCCAGCCCCGCCATACGGGCGTCGCAGTACGCGTTCTGCGCGGCCACATAGTCGCGCACCTCGGGTGACTGCTTGTCTCGCATCCATTCATACGGATCAATCACGGCGTCCCCGTGGAACACGCGCTTCACCGGTTCACGCCGGGCGATGGGAGGTCGGCAAGCGGCGACGCCGCCGTTCGTTTCGTCTGTCATGCTCGTGATTATACGGCCCGACTTGAGACAGCGGCGAACTTCGCTCTTCGGGAAGTCACTCCGCCAAGTCCGTTCGTCCGAGTTTCTGCTTGAGGTACGGCAGCATGGTCTTCATGATGTTCGAACCAGTGGTGCCGGTGAACACCGGCACGTCGGTGACGGGCATCGGCTGCGTCGAGGTCATGCCCATCATCGACGACAGACCCGTGGCCTCGCGGGGCGACAGCTGCCGTATGCCGATCGCCAGCACACGGCCGGGGTATCGCCGAGCGATGGTCGCATACGTGGTCGGGTCCTTCTGCCCGTCATCGCCGATCAGGATGAACCGCATGTCGGGGAAGTCCGCCATGAGCTGTTCGGCGAACTCCAGCTTGTGCTGCGGACCGGACGGCACGAACGTCTTCGGGCGCGGGTCGAGGTCGCGCAACAGCAGCGGTCCTTCGGGGAAGCCGTGATACGAGATGAAATGCCGGATCGATCCTTCCACGTTCCAGGGGGACGTCGACAGGTAGAAGAACGGCGCGTCGGGGAACATGTCCTGCAGTTTGGTGAACAGCACGCTCATGCCCGGCACGGAGTTGCGCTTCTTGGGGTTCAGGAACAGCAGGTTGTATGCGGCCTTCCACAATATCGGCGCCTGCGTGACCATAACGGTGTCGTCCACGTCGGAGATGATGCCGACCTTCGCGCTGGAGGGGATGGTGAACAGGTTCGCCGAGACCTCCGGCCGCCCCTTCACGCGATAGGTGACGCGGTGAACGCCGGTCTCCAGCTGATGCTCGGCCACCAGATCGAGGTATCCGCTTTCGTCGGACACCGCGTATTCGCTGCCGAGATCTCGCACGGGATTGAATTCGTCATATCGCTCGGATTCGCCGATCTGCACGGTTTCCAGCGGTGTCCCGTCTATGCTGATACGCACCTGCACGCGGGACGCGGGAATCGCCAGCATGCCTTTGATGCCGCGCGTCAGTGTGCCGGCGTTGCTGTGCTTGGGCGCGTACACGGTGCGGCAGATCAGCCTAGAGTAGACCTCGGTGCCATAGCCGACGTACGGGTCCACGCGCGGGAACCAGTCGAGCTTGCGCGCGACGGCGGTGGACAGTCGCACCCACAATCCGAACGTGCCGGTGACGGCCCGACGCATGCGGCGCACCAGTACCGGCTGCACCTCGATGCGCTCGTGCCGCGACGCGGCGTCGAACGTGGTGACGACCGGGCGTGCGGGAATCGGCACGGTGAGCATGTCGTCCTGCGGGGAGCCGGTCTGCCCGGACGGGTCGTGAGCCGCGTTGTCCGGATCCGATCCGTCATGTATCGGGCCGTCATGCCGCAGCCCGTCATCCCGCCCGCCGAGAGGGCGCGCTCCGCCCCGGCGTGGTGTGTTGTCGTGTGCGATGCTCATGGGTTCCGCCATCCGTTATCACGTTAGCTGTATGTCAAATATATCCGTCGGATATGTCGTCGTCATGTACCTTCGTCACCGTCGGCCATCGCCGGCTTGCGTTGTCGGTCGCCGACGGCGGTGCCGGTCACTGGGCGATCTTCGCGTAGGATTCGGCGTCGAGCAGTTCCGGCTCGTCATCGTCCAGCTCGATCTTCAGCAGCCATCCTTCGCCGTACGGGTCGTTGTTGACGACGGAGGGGTCGTCCGCGGCGTCATGGTTGACATAGCGGATGGTACCGGCGACCGGGCAGACCAGCGGTTCGACGGCCTTGGCCGATTCGAGCTCAAGGACCTCGTCGCCGGCCTCCACGCGCGTGCCCTCGTCCGGCAGGTCGATGAAGACCAGCTCGCCAAGCTGCTGCTCGGCGTACGCGGTGATGCCGACGATGGCCGGGGACACCGAATCGTCCACCCACACGTGCTCTTCCGAATACTGCAGGTGATCGGGGATGTCAAGGTTCAACGGGTTGTCGATTGCGTTCTCGTCACTCATGCCCCCCAGTGTACCGCACAGCGCTTATCGATGGGGCTGACCCTGAGCCGGCCGGCGAGGCCCCGAAAACGCAGCCGGCCCCGCCGATCGGAAACAATGATCGGCGGGGCATCAGCGGTATAGTCAGCGCAATCGCCTGAAAATCAGCGCACGGCGGAGGTCGGCGTGGTCCCCACGATCTGCACCATGGCGCCGATCGGCAGGAAGTCATACACCCATTTGGCGTCCTCGACGTGCATGTTGGTGCATCCGTGCGACTTCGGAGTGCCGCTGGCGATGCCCGCGGTGTTCCACGGTGCGCCGTGGAAGCCTTCGCCCTGGTTGTAGTATGTGACCCATGGCACGTTCGGCGTGACGTAGCCTTCGCCGCGCATGGTCTGCGACTGGTACTTGGTGTGCACGAAGAACGTGCCGTTGTCGGTCGGCGTGGATGGCTTGCCGGTGGAGACGATGAAGGTCTTCACCAGGGTCGAACCCTTGTAGGCGTACACCTTCTGCTCGCTGAGATTGATGACCATGTGAGGGTCGCCGTTGGGCGACGTGTAGTCCACCTTGCGGCTTTCGGTCTTGTGGTCGGTCACCTTCACCGTGGCTGTGAGCTCCGCGCCTCTGCCGGCGTTCAGCGCGTCGAGCACCTGCGCGGCGGTCTCGTCGGTGCTTTGGACGGCCACGCCGTCGACGCCCTTCTGCGTCACGGTCAGCACGGTACCGTCGGTGTTGGTGATGTTCTTCTCGACGACCATGTCCTGGTCGAGTTTCTTGGCGAGGTTCTGCGACAGATATGTCTTGATGGCGTCCTGATCGTATGCCAGCGTGATGGTGCCCTTCTGGATGTCGGGCTTGACCTGGATCCACTTGGCTATCTCATCGGCGGGAAGCGTGAACGTCTTGCCCTTGGAGTTGCCGATGACCAGCGACGACGTCAGTCGCTTGTTGGCGTCGTTCGCCGCGCTCGTGGCGGTTTCGACGGTGATGGGCATGGCGACGTCGGAGTACATGACGGTCAGTTTTTGTGCTTCGCCGGGCTGGGAGACCGCCTTCTTGACGGCCGCGATCACGTCCGACGGGTCGGCTTCCTTGCCCTCGTTGCCTTCCGTGACGATGAACTTCTTGGAGTTGGCGTCGTAGCTGATGTTCGAGGCGACCGCGCGATCCTGCTCCTCGACGAGCTGCTCGGTCAGGTAGGTGCTCAGCGTGTAGTTGTCGGTCGTGGCGGACAGCCGGACGTCCTGCTTGGCGAACGGGTTGATGCGGGTGAACATGTTGCCGGATTTCGCGTCCAGCAGGTTGCGCACGGTCTGCTTGCCGTCACGCCGAGTTTGTCGAGGCCCGCCTTGACGTTGTTGCCCTCGGAATCGGTGACGGTGATGGCCGAATCGGACACGGCCTGGTTGACGATGCCGGTGAGCTCGCTTTCGGTCTTGCCCATGACGCTGACGTTGCCGAATCGGACGCCCGGGGCGACGCGGTCCTGGAAATACCAGTTCGTGCCGAAGAATGCGGCCACCAGCAGCACCAGCAGTGCGCCGATGATGCTGAACGCGATGATCATGCCGCGCTTCGGGTTCTTCGTCTTGGCCGCGGACACGCCCTTGCCCAGCGCGGCGTCATCGGCCGGGTTCATGGCGACCGCGGCGAAGGCGACGGTCGCGACGTCGTCCGCGGCGGGACGCTGCGGGGCAAAGGATGAAGTCGCAGGTGCGGCGGGCTGCGGCTCAGGAGCGACCTCATCGTCCAGCTCGGCCAACGGGTCGAAAGCCTGAGTCTCCTGCGACTCCTGCGTCTGTGCGGAGGCTGCATCCGCCTGCCGCTTCGCCTGAGTCTCCTGGACCAGACCCGCCAGACCGGAAGGCTCAGCGTCAAACGTCGATCCGTCATGAAGGACGGGCATGTTCAGAGGCGGGATGTCCATCTGATCATCCAGCGGGAAGACTGCCTGCGTGCGCTCGTCTTCCTGATTATCGTCTCCCGTGTATTCGTTAGCCATTCCTGTTCCTTTACTTCGACTCTCTGGCTTCACTATAACACCCGGCAGCCATACGAATCATTGTCGCGCGGCGCATGTCACAGTTCGCGGCCGTACCACTCCTCAATCATGTACCGGGCGATTGTGGATTTGCCGGGAGCTTCCATACGGCCCTCCGACAATTCGATGGTGTATTCGTCACGGGTCACCCAGCGCGCGGTCTCCGTCTCCTCGCCATCCACCAGGATGTCGGTGCTCAACGCCTGCGCCTTGAACGCCATCATCAGGGACGCGGGGAACGGCCACGGCTGGGAGCCGAGGTAGCGCACCTCGCCCAGGTCGATGCCGGTCTCCTCCTTGGCCTCGCGCCGTGCCGCGTGCTCAAGGTTCTCCCCCGCCTCGACGAATCCCGCCGACACGGAGTACAGCAGCGGATTGCGCCAGGCGCTGTTGTGCTGCAAGAGCAGCCGATCCTGACTGTCCACGATCGCGGTGATGACAGCGGGCTCGATGCGGGGGAACAGCAGACGGTTCCCGTCTCCCGCGTTCGTGCACCGCTGCGACCATCCACCCATCGCCGCCTTGACCGGAGCCCCGCAGGAGGGGCAGAACCGCTGCCCGGCGTACCATATGCTCAGGGTCACCGCGGTCGTGGCCTGTCCGGCCTCACGGGCGTTGGCGTGCGCGGCGAACCCGCGCAGATCCACCCAGTCGAACCGTTCCACGGCCTGTTCCAGCATGTCCAGTCTGTCAGGAGCGACCGCACCGGGAGCATTGCCGTCGGCATCAAACGCCGCGTCGGCGCCGAGCGACGGCGATGGAATCGCCGAGTCCGCGCCGGGGGCCGACATCCGAGTGATGTCGAGCGCCACCACATGCTCGTTGCGCAGTGCGCCATACGATCCCAGGAATATCGGCACCACTTCGGGGTGGACGGCCAGGGCTGAGCCCGCGTACGCGCCCGGCAGCGTGCTCAGCCTCATGTTCGCAGAGGCATAGTTGACGGCATTGCCCTGACCGCGCGGCACGGCCAGCAGGCCGCCCCGCACCAGGATGACCTTGGTGACGGGGTCGGCGAACAGCGTGTCGAACAGGTCCGGATCTCCGCGCCGGGCGACCTGATAATCGATGTCGCCCTGCGCCAGCGGCAGGAACGGCAACGTCTGGGTCAATGCCAATGGTGAAAACATCACTTCACACTCCTCATGTATCCATCGTCAATCATCGTCGCGGCAGGTCACACCGCCGGCGCCACCGGCACCACCGCACCGCGGATGCCGTGTCCGGCCGACTGCGCCCGCGATCAGTCGCGCAGATGCACGCGTCGCACCAGATCGAGCAACGCGCTCGCCACCTGATCGGGATGCTCGACCGCGCTGAAATGCCCGCAATCCTCGATGACCGTGAAACTCGGCGACGTGCCGGTCATCGCATCGGCGAGCGCCCGCATCGCCGGCCTGGGGCTGAATGGGTCCTTGTCGCCGCACAGCACCGCCGCGGGAGCGGTGACGAGCGGCAGCTGATCGCTGAGGTCAGGCCTGCCGGCGGCCATGCGCTGACGCCAAGCCACGCCCTGCGGCGTCTGCTCGCCAATCCAGCGGGCGAACAGCGCCCTGCCCTCATCGGACTGCTTGAAGCTTGAATCGGACGGCGTCGCATCGGCGAAATGCATGACCGGCTTCACGGTTTGCGTCGCCTCGCATTCGCTCGCGCACGCCAGCCGGTTCGCGCGGGCCTCGGGGCCATCGGCGCCCGCTTTCGTGTCGCACAGCGCGAGTCCCGCGACCATGTCCGGATGGCGGCGCTGGATGTCCAGCACCACGTATCCGCCCATCGACAGTCCGGCCCATACGGCCTTGTCGTAGCCGGCGGCACGCACCAGATCGACATAGGCGTCGGTCATCAGGTCGAGCGCGTCCGTGAGCGCCCCGTCGGCCGCCACCCGCCCGCTGTCGGCCGGCCCGGGAATCGGCCCGGCCCCG
>ENA-OVFR01001275-OVFR01001275.1-human-gut-metagenome-genome-assembly--contig:-NODE-1275-length-13355-cov-2.904135_pt1 | contig 13355 bp, 9 predicted proteins | sample MGYA00237762_ERZ505403 | MGnify/ENA primary metagenome ERZ505403 (study PRJEB26158, sample SAMN06016376) | human gut metagenome | biome: human gut; feature: ankylosing spondylitis patient; material... | reverse complement strand
AATGGTAAAACTGGCATCCATTAGGATGTTATTAAATAAAATTTAAACAGGCTCTAAAATCTTACCCTTTCTTCTTTGATTTATATTCCGACGGCGACATGCCCATGTATTTCGTGAACTGTCGGGAAAAGTAAAGCGAATCCTCATAACCGACCAACGGACTGATCTGACTGATTTTCAACTCTGTGAAATCCAAATAATGACAGGCTTCCTGAATGCGGAGGTATCCCAAATAACGCAAAGGGGGAGAACCGGTCTTGTCCTCAAAGACATTGGAGAAGTAAGACGGGGAAAGTTTCACTTCGCGGGCAATATCCGTCAGACGGATTTTCTTATTCAAGTTTTCCTGCATGAAATGAATGGCACGCTGCACCACGTCTCGCTTTTCCTGCACACCCGCAAAACGGCACTCACGGTATTCTCCAAGAAACTTCATGGAACCTAAGAAGTGGAAAAGGCTCGTCGTGGCATACAACATGTAGTTCTTGTTATACCCGGAACTGACCGAAGCATAAATTTCTTCAAACAGCATCAGACGTTCTTTGATACGGGAATGTTCTGCCGGTGAAATATCATGCGGCTTACTGAAACCCACACTGAAAAAGGCGGCTTTTGCGCCATCGAAATGAATCCAGTAAATCGTCCAAGGATTCTCAGCCTTACTGCCATAAGCATGTGCCTTATATTTGGGCAAAATGAAAAACTGGTTAGCCCCAACGTCATAGCGCTTACCGTCCAGTTCGAACCATCCCTCCCCCTCTACACAATAAATCAGCACAAACTCATTGGAATCCTCCTCTTTCCGCTCACAATAATGAAAACCAGCATGCGGATAATAACCGATATCCGTGATGTAAAGCTCGCGGCCCAAAGGGTCGCGCTTCAACTCTTCTATCAAAAATCCCGGCAAGACGACTATCCGTTCTCCCTTGAATCCTTCCTTTATCCGTGGCATGGCCTTTAATTTTTAAGGTGCAAACAAAGTTAGGAAAAACAAAGATATGAAAAGCCATGCCTCCCTGTTTTTCTTGCAAAAAAAGAGTTGCATTCGGTAAAATATCTCCCGAAGCAACTCTTTTTTCATTCAATCACAATACGTAAAGTCTCACTTGATGCGCTTATAACCATACACAGCCAAATCCCCCAGCTCTTCCTCGATACGGAGCAACTGGTTGTATTTGGCCATACGGTCGGAACGGCTCAAAGAACCGGTCTTGATTTGGCCGCTGTTCGTTGCCACAGCGATATCGGCAATCGTGGCATCCTCTGTCTCTCCCGAACGGTGGGAAGTAACCGTTGTATAACCATGGCGATGAGCCATCTCGATGGCATCCAAAGTTTCGCTGAGCGAACCGATCTGGTTCACCTTGATTAAGATGGAATTGGCACACCCCATGGCAATACCCTTGGACAAGAAGTCCACGTTGGTCACAAACAAGTCGTCACCCACCAACTGGCAACGTCCGCCGATACGCTCCGTCAACTTCTTCCAACCGTCCCAGTCATTCTCGCTCATACCGTCTTCAATAGAATCAATCGGATACTTCGTGATTAATTCTTCCAAGTAAGCGATCTGCTCGTCTGAAGTACGCTTCTTGCCCTTTTCACCCTCGAAAATGGTATAATCGTACACTCCATTTTTATAGAACATCCTTGCCCGGTACATAGCCGGCAGCCTTGATGGCTGCGATTATGGATTCAAGAGCATCCTCAGTGCCGTCCAACGAAGGAGCAAAACCGCCTTCATCGCCTACTGCCGTACTGAGTCCACGGTCGTGAAGCACTTTCTTCAAGGCATGGAACACTTCAGCCCCCATCCGCAAGCCCTCACGGAAAGAAGGAGCACCCACCGGACGAATCATGAATTCCTGAAAAGCTATCGGCGCATCGCTATGCGAACCTCCGTTAATAATATTCATCATCGGCACGGGCATCACGTATGTGTTCACGCCGCCAATATAACGATATAAAGGAATGTCCAAATATTCCGCAGCGGCCTTAGCCACAGCCAACGACACCCCGAGAATGGCATTGGCACCTAAATTAGACTTTGTCTTCGTGCCGTCGAGTGCCAACATCTTGTGGTCGATGGCACGCTGTTCCAAAGCACTATAGCCCACCAAGGCCGGAGCAATCACCTTATTCACATTTTCCACAGCCTTCAACACGCCTTTACCTCCGTAACGTTTTTTATCTCCGTCACGCAATTCCAAGGCTTCGTGCTCGCCCGTAGAAGCTCCCGAAGGAACCGACGCACGGCCCACCACACCGCATTCCAATTCAACCTCTACTTCTACTGTCGGATTACCACGGGAGTCCAATATCTCACGTCCTTTAATTGATTTGATTTTCATATTTACTTTTGTTTTTAATTAAACATCTTTTTCTATGGCAAAGTTCATCACTTTCCGCCATTCGTACAATACCTGAAAAAAGGGATTCTAACAAGACGCAAGATACTGACTTTTAAGTACGCCCGCAAATAGGAGAAGTTAAATATGCAGTTTTATACCGACAGCCAGACTTAAAATTTCTTTAAATTTGATACTGCGGTCACCAAAGAAGGTACAGAAATCAGTATCGCAAGCTCCTAATTCATAATACAAAGAAATGTCCTGTATCCACCAATTAGATACATCCGGCACATCGTACATCACACGCTGACCCAAAGAAAGATTGGCACGAATACGGGTAGAAAAACCGTAATATCCTTTAGGATAACGGTCTGGCTCATGCGTCCAAAACTTATCGCTCAATACGGAGGACAAGAACAAACTGCATGACAAAGGCTGAATCACCCACGCACTCTCTTTCACGCGTAACCGCCAAGGCAAATACGACTGTTTCAGAGTGAAAACGGCCTTATTATGTTCACTTTCAAATTTAGGCAAAAAGCCCAACATGATATCTGTCTCCCACTGCTGCTTCTTCCCGTAGGTCCATCCCGTACCGATTGAAACGACACCGATACTTCCCGCAAACTGTATCTTGTAATGGTCGGGAATCAAACGTTTCCACCCTTCCATACGGCGTGTCATCATTTTCTCATAGCGTGTCGGAACTGTATCCGATGCCGCTTCCGTCACACTCTGCCCCATTACCCAAGAAGGTATGCCAGCCGAAAGCCATATACTAAAAATCACAACGTTCAATTTCATATCCTTCTTCTTTTATGGTAATGACGTAATACCCTCGCTTCCCGACTGTCGTACATCCGTAATATACGACTCCATCTTCAAAAAACTCTTCTTCAGCCCAACGGTGGATGTGGCCGAACAGACAAAACTGCACATGGGGGAAACTGGTCACATAGTGTTCAAAGGCACGCCCCACATTGTTGTTGAACTCCCCGTCGCCGGGCGGCACGTGCATGGCTACAATGGTTTTCTCTATGCCCGCCGGCATATTCCTCAATTCATCCTCCATAAAATTGAAATCGGGCACCGGATGACTGTAATCATATTCAAGCGCGTTGGTATTCAAACAGATAAAACGCACGTTGCCCACCGTAAAAGCAAAATTATCCTCTCCGAAAACTTTCAGATATACATCGAAACCCGTCCCCAGACAATCATGATTCCCCAACAGGCAAACATACGGCACCCGCAATTTATTCAAGAAATCCCGTGCCCATAAAAATTCTTTCGTCTCGCCGAAATCCGCCACATCGCCGCCATGCAACACAAAATCAATGTCACCGCGGTTATTGATGATATTCACGACTTCTTTCGTCTCGTCATACCGACGTTGGGTGTCGCTGATCATGGCGAAGCGGAACTCACGCCTTCCCCGCATCTTGTCTTCAATCAAACGGATGTTCTTCTCCGTCAGCCCGACCTCTCCTTCTATACGCGTATCGTAGGGATGATATTCGATGATTTCGCAAGAAGACAATATCCCCATCCCGCAAAGTAGGCCAACGACGGAATTGTATATTCTGCTCATAAAAAACGCTTTTGAATATCAAAGATAGAAAAAGAAGCAATATGAAACACAAAAAAAGTCCGTTTCAGACTATTTGGAAAAATAATCCCTACTTTTAGAACAACTGCCAAGGCATATACCACAAGAAAAAAGCACAACAGGGGACAGCCTCACAGAAGCCCTGAAATCAATCTCAGCCAAATGAAAAATCAATCTCAGCCAAACGATTTTTCATTTGGCTGTGATTGATTTTCGTTTTGGCGCACAAATTTTCCCTATTCTCAACTCGTTGTATACGAGTTGTTTATAAATCCCTTTTTCTGTCCTCCATTTACCGGATGGAATCGGTTTGGAAAATGGCCGGCATGTCCGGCTCGGTATGTTCATAGTCGTAGGGCGAGGGGGCTATGCCTCCGTCCCCGGGCCCTGAGGTGCCGCTGTTGGTACGTATGCGCCCGTCGGCGATGGCGATGTCCCAGTCCGTGCGTGCGGCGTAGGCCTGTTGGGCGAGGGTGTCGGTCACGGCACAGGTGCCTACCACGGTATGTGTCACCATCGAAAAGTAAGTCCACCGGCCCTTTACGTTAGGGATGACGGCCATGCGGTCTGCCGCAGGGCCGCCGGTGGCGAGGGGGTGCTCGGCGGAACAGGCTGCCGCGAGAAGGGAGAGGCACGCTAGGCGTGCGAGTTGTTTTTTCATTCGTTCTGTCTTTTTAAGTTATTCCGGTTATTCTGTTGTTCGGTAGCGCAGGGTGATGGTCTGGCCGTCGGTGTCGGGGTTGGCGAAGCGTATCTTGGCCTGCCGACCTTCGGCCGTGCGCAGGAGGAAGGTACGGTCGGTTACGTTGCCTGCCTCGTCGGTGTAACGAAAGGCCGAGGCGGAGACGGGAGCGTCTTCTGCGGTCCGGATGCTGAAAGGGTTGCTGCCGTCGCGCAGCTCCACTGGTAGGGGGCCACGGTAGGGGTATTCCAGGGGCTGCGCCCCACGGTAGTCCACGATGGAGAGGGCCGTGACGCGCCCCGTGCCTTTCACCTTGCCCCTGAAACCACGCAGGATATTGAGGTAGAATGTTTCGCCGCCGCACCCTTCTTCCGTCATGTATTCGGTCAGGTCCAGGGCTATTTCGATATTTCCGGGCATGTATTGTCCCTGCATGGGGTAGTCTCCCCCTTGGTTGTAGAAAGCCCGGCAGGTGTGGTAGCCGATGATGCCCCGTTCGTCTACGTCGCTTTCCGTGGCCAGACCGAAAGAGAGGTCGTTGCGTGAAGAGAAGTCGAGCGCGAGGCGGAAGACTACGAGGGGGCGGTGGATGCGCACGCGGATGGCTTCCACCGTGCTGCCCAGTTGCTGTTCGGGCACGCGGGTATCACGGAAAAAGTCGTAGGGGAGATAGAAGCGTCCGCGGTCGTGGCTATGGGTGCCCCAGGAGTTGACCACGATGAAGGCTCCCGTGTGCGGTGTCCCCTGTGCGTCGGTGTAGACGACCGTGTCGTCGTATCCGGCTATGGTGAGGGCGTGTGCCCCGTCTGTGGCAAGGCCTTTGAGCAAGGAGCGGTAGCCGGTGAGCGAGGGACCCTGGTAGTCGTCGTCGATCTCCCATCCACGGCTCATGGCCGAGAAGGTGAGCACACCGCCCACCGCGCTGCCGTCACCGGCATCGTAGAGCCAGCGTTTCATCAGGGGGATACTGTCGGTAAACGTCAGCACCTCCTGCGTGCGGTATTGCAGGGCCTTGTAGTATTTGTCATATCCCGTGGCCCATTTGAATTGGTAGGTACCGGAGATGCCGTAGTCCTGTTCGGTCATGATGCCGTAACGCTCAGACAGGTAGAGGCCCTGGTCTACAAAGTCGCCCTGGTCCTGTCCGTCATTGAGCAGGTTCCACGAAAACTGATAGCTGAAGCGATGGTCGGCAGAAGCATGTGCGTCGCGGTCGAGCAGGCGGTTGATTTCGTAAGTGAACATGTAACCGATGCCGGAAGCCTGGGCGCAGGAACCGCCCATCTGGTCCAATATGGGTGGAAAGAATTTCCGTGTGGAATTGTCCACCGCAGGCGGTAACTGTACCTCTGCCCGGCTTTGCAGGCGGAAAGGTGTGCGCGGCAGGTGCATGTCGCTTCCGTCGGGGACTTGCGCCCATGCGCCTTGGGCGCATAGGTGCAAGGTTATGTATAAAAGAGGTATGAGCTTACTTTTCATGGATGCGGCGGTAGGTTTTCAGGGCTTCCTGTCGGACGGCATCGGGGAGCGATGCGTCTTCGCTCATTTTCAAGGCTGTCGCCGCGATGTCGGCGGCATGGCAGGAAACGGTGTGCCATCCTAAGGCTTCGAGCAGCAAGATTTGAGTGTTCCCGTCTCCGCAGTTCTGCAGGTAAACCAACAACTCCGGAACTTTGTGGTGCGGCAAGGTGTTGCGCAGGGCACGGATGGTGAAGGTCCGGTCTTTTTCTGAGGCTTCGCCCTTCACCACCTTGTCGATGTCGGTGGTCAGACGGTCGGCACTGTGGGCTATGGTATTTCTGATTTTACCGCGGAGGTTGTTCTTGTCGAGGTATTGTACGGATGGCGCATCGAACTGCCGGTCGAATTCGGCGAGCAGGTCTTCTTTGGGGAAGCAGGCGAGAGCCGTCATGACATTAAAGTTGCAACGGTCGCTGGTATTATTGGCGATAGACAGCCGGATGAGGGCCGGAATAAGACGCCGGTCGCCGTTTTTGGCGATGAAGCGTATCGCTTGGCGCTGTACCAGTTCGTAGGCATCCTGCGAGGCTTCCGTCACGGCTGTGATGAAATGGTTGTCGGGGGGGGCAGAGAGGGCCATCAGCGCTTCTAAGCGGACTACGCCGTAAGGAGATTCACGATAGATGCGGAGCAGGTCGGCCGACGAGAGCGCACCGGCTCTTCTCAACTGTTCGATGGCCAATGACTGCACGTCCGGCAAAGGGCTTTTCAACAGCTTTTTCCAAGAAGAAACCTTATTTTGCAACAGCAGGCCGTCCACATCCACACTTCCGGGTACGGGGGCAAAGCGGAACGTGGGATCGCCGATGACATGGGACTCCAGGAGATTGGAAAAGCGTACTACGTCTCCTACGCAACCGCCTTGGGCTGTCAGTCCGATGAAACGATCGTACCATTTGTCTTGCAAGGCATTGACCGTATTGGCTATGACAGCCACCGTAGAGCCCGGCTGGAAGATGTATTCGTTCGCTATGCAGTCATCCTGGTGGAAGGAGCCGCAGAAGCAGGCATCAATCACTACGACGGGTACATTGGGACGGTAGCCGAATATCTTGAAATCCTCCAGATGCAGGTCTTCGTTAGCTACAAGAGTAGAGTCGGCAATGCGCAGGCTGTCGGCCAGCGGGTTGTCGCCGAGCCAGGTGGACGGCAGGTCGAAACGTTTCTCCAGTACCACGCGCAGGGAGTCGTAATTACGTCCTCTTTCGCGGGCTTCCTCCACGTGCATCCTCACGTTGCGGATGATAAACTCCTTAGCCTCGCGCACCGTACGGATGGGAGCCGTACCGTTCAGGTATTCCGTGTCGAAATAGCCGTGGTGGTGCAGGATGGCCAGGTCCAGGTCGGTACGCATCATTTCGTTCATCAGATGTTCTTTTACCGGATTGTGGTCGGTGTGGTCCATATAGCTGATGCGGTTGGTGCGTCCGGCCAATGAGGGAAAATGTTCGAAATAAGCCGCTTTCTCGTCCATGCGGGCGGTTTTGGATTCGGAGATATACCCGTGGCCGCTGAAGAAAAACAGTTGTCCGAGCGCCCGTTGTCTTTCTTTCTCCCTTACAGCCTTGGTCAGATATTCCCTGAGCTTCTGGTAGCGGGAGCTTTCGGGCGTGTCGGTAGGCCGGATACGTCCGCTGTACAAGTCCGGATAGACTTTCTGGCTGCTTTGGGGAGTGAGGGAATAATAAAAATAGGGCTTGTCTTCGTCCTTGCCCTGAAACTCGAATTGTAGGCCGAAGTCATCGTAGAACCGGTCTGAAGGGACAGACGACTCGCGGCGGTCATTCTTTTGGTTCATCTTAAAGGCACTGGTCAGGTGCTGTGCGTCGCGAACCATGACGATGGGGATGTCGCCCACGAAAACAGTCCCTACGATAGGTTCGGATTTCTGTTCGTGCAAATGTTTCAGGGTGGCACGGATGGAGTCGGGCACCTGCCACCGGTCGATGACCGTGTATACTTTAAGGCCATGCAGGCGCTCTATGGCGCGGGCATAAGCGTCCACTTCAGGCCGTGCTTCCTGATAACTCACCAAGTCGATGACGATGGCAAATCCGTTACGTGCCGCAATTTGAACCGTAAAAGCCAGACAAGTAAGGACGGATAATAATAGTTTTTTCATTATGTTTCTTGTTCTATGAGGGTTATTTCAATCGTTTATAGGTTTTCAGAGCTTCTTGGCGCACTTGTTCCGAGTGGGAAGTGTCTTTCATGAGTTTTTCCACTACGGGGAGTACCTGTGCCGAAGTATAGGCCTGGCGGTGCCATCCCAAAGCCTCGAGCAACGGTAACAGCAGTTCATCGTCTTTTAGCGTGGCGGCATAACCGGCTACTTGGGGCAAGAGGTAAGGCGGGCAATAGATTCGCATGAAGTTGATTTGTGTCAAAGCACGTTTGTGCGACATTTCTCCTTTACACAGCTTTTCAATCTCTTCGTCCCATCTTCCGGCATAGTTTTCGGCGTTTTTCAATACGCCTTTGGCATAAGTTTCGGGTTGGACCACGTAGGGAGCCACTTGCCGGAGTCTGTCCTCTACGGCGGGGAGCAGATTCTGTCGGGAAAAGAACTGTGCGCCTTGCAGGGCATTGAATGCCACTCGCGCCGATGTATTTACGTCGCAGAGTTTCCCGGCCAACGTATTTGCCAGACGAGGATCACCGTTTTTGATAAGCGCATTGACTGCAAAACGCTGCAGCAATTCGAAATTGTCGTCTGCTGCGTTTTCAATGGCAGAGACAAAGTCGTCGGAATGCCGTTGTTGGAGGAGCAAGAACGCTTCCAAGCGGACACTTTCGTAGGGTGACGTTTTCAGATATTTCAACAGGTGTTGGTCCGAGAGTTCCTTGCTTTCTTGTAACTGGTGCAAGGCCAATGCCTGTATATCCGGATGGGGACTGTGGCGGAGCAACCTTTTCCAATCTTTCTGCTTGCCGGAACTGATGAGGTCATTAAGAGAGTGATCTTGTTCCGGAAGGAATGCAAAAGTGGGGTCGCCTACCACGTGCATTTCCAAATCGGGATTGAGTTGGTTCAGGAATCCTATCATAACACCCTGTTCCAACAGACCGGCAAAGCGGTCCGGCCACTTGTCCTGAAGTACGTTGACAGAACCTCCCAGTCCGCAGATTGTCTTTCCCGGTTGAAATATGTATTCGTTGGCAATGCAGTTCTCACGATGCCAGGAACCGTTGTAACAGGCGTCCCAAAAGGCTACTCTGCAATTCGGCCGGAAAGCGTAGCGGGCGAAATCAGACAGCACAATGTTGGTCATGGCGCTTTCCAAAGAGTCGTCCTTTGCCAAAGCGCTGTCGTCCAGCTCCGCCATCCAAGCGTCGGGCAACTGGTCGCGGCTTTGTAAATTTCGTCTAATACTGTCCGTATCGTATCCGAAATGCCGGGCGCGGTTCAGGGAGGTGCGGTAGCAATGCAGCAAGTACTCGCGTGCTTCTTCCGCAGTTGAGGGTTTGGGCCAAGCACTGAGGTACTGTGTGTCGTAATCGCCATGATGGTGCATGAAAGCCACGCTCAGGTCCGGCGCCATGAGCGCGTTCATCAATTTTTGTTTGATGAGTTTCTCGTCGGAATAGTCCATGTAGCGGTAGGCATTGGGACGGTGTGCGAGCGAAGGGAAGTGGGCATGCATGGAAGCCATTTCGTCAATATGGGCCGTTTTGGATTCTGACAGACTGCCGCTGCCTGTATAGACAAAGACGGACATCATACGTTCGGGATGCAATTTTGCTTCCGTTGCTTTCTGCAAGTAAGCTTTGAGCTTGGTGTAACGTGAACCGGGTATATCGCCGTCGGTGGGACGGATGCGTCCGGAAAACAAATCGGGGTGTACTTGCTGATTTCCCCGTGCCGATAATGAATAGTAATAATATGGAGCTGTACTGTCGCGTTTCAGAAAGTCGAATTGCAACGAGAAGTCGTCATAATAACGGTCTGACGGGACAGAGGATTCCTGCCAAGGCATTTTCTGGCTCATCTTGAACGCACTGCAAAGATGCTGTGCGTCGCGAATCATGGGAATGGGAATGTCACCGATAAAGACGGCACCTATGATGGCTTCGTGAGGCCGGGCATGCAGACCTTTGAGAGTAGCACGGATAGAATCCGGTACACCCCACCGGTCGACTACAGTATAGACTTTGAAATGTTGTTTGGATTCCAATGCCCGGATGTATTCAGCCAGTTCGTGTTGAGCCTGTTGGTAGCTGATGGAGTCGATGACGACGGCAAAGCCTTTTCGTTCGGCGTGCAGTGTAGGGCAAAAGAATAGCACGCACCACAGGCTGATAATAGAGTAGATGTTTCTTTTTCTCATAAAACTAATCCTTAAAATTGCAAATATACTCCTGCGGTAGAAAGCGAACGGTTCGTACCGTCGAAAGTATCATCATATTCATTCTTGTCCGTATAGAACTTGAAATCCGTGGATATATAAATGCCTAAAGTTATTTTCTTAGGAAGGGGGATAGCTACTTGTGCCAAAGCCCCTATCAAGGCGTGTCCGGAAGCGGCATACTCGAATTGGGGACGGGTGTATACGGCAGAAATGTCTTCATCGGCCGTTCTGGTGTTTCCATTGCCGTAAGTGCGGCTCAACGGTATACGGTAACCGCCATGGACAGACAGGTCCAAACCTGCGGATTTGATGTTCAGGAACTTGCCTGCAGACAGTTGTGTGGTTAGTAAGGTAGATGTTTGTTTGGCTTTTCCGGTGGACAACTGGTGATTGTAGGCAGATGATGTGAATGCGGCCAAAGCGTCTACGAAGAAATCCTGCTTGTCATCTTTCAATCGTTCGAAGCGATATTCCAGTCCGGCGGTCATTCGCTGGTCGTCCTGAATTTTATATTTGCTGAGCGTCTCGTAATATACCAGATTTCCGTGTTCGGTGTCTGTCATCATTTTCTGGTCCCGCCATATACCTTTTCCGGAATGGTAGGATGCCGTCAATACCAGATGGTGACGTGCCTGACGGTGAGGGGAGAGAAGGAAACGGTTCTGAAGCATCCATTCATCCGAAGTGTAGTCTCCTCCGTAAAATTTATAGGAAGAACCTCCGTCTGTAGCTTCTTCCGAAACATGCGTATAACGGACTTCCGTGAAATTCCCGTGTTTTTTGTGTTCCGGTTCCCATACAAGTTGCAAGGCACCGGTATAATTCAGTCCCTTATATGCGCGTTGGTAGCCCGACACGTCGTTCGACGAGATTCGGTAGTAGTCCCCCATACCTTTCATCAGGAAATAGCGGTGGCTGTTGAGTGGATTGACCAACGTATAGGCGATGTCCGAATTATAAAAGGAAATACCGGCCGTAGCACCCAGTGCCCATTGGGAGTTCAACCGATGCTCCGCTCCTACGTAAATAGGCAGGACGGTGGTATTGGTTTTGGGGCGAGGGTCTGTCTGGTCGGACAGGCTTCCTAATGTCAATCCGATAGAGATTCCCCCTTTCCAGGATTCATTCCATGCATAAGAGGCCGTCATGCCCATTTCAAAAGATTCCGTGGTAGCGTCGCTTGCCACTGAATCGCAAAGCACAAATGGGTTATCGGGGTTGAGAAAAAGGGTGGAGTTCCACTTCTTGTCTTTCTCTTGTAAATTGCGGTAACTGATGAAGCCCGACACGTCTACCTTGCCCAGATTTTTAATTCCCCCCATATAAAACTTGAGGTGATTCGATAGTCTGCCTTCATCCACCGGTCGGTAACTTCCACGTCCAATCGTATAGTCCAGTTTGGCCACACCCTTGTTTTTGTAGGAATTGAAAGAGATGCGCGAGGGGTTCAGACTGGTATACCGGATATTGTCCGACACATTAGCCGAACTTTCATTCCATTCGCTTCGACACTCTTCTAAAGATTGCGCATACATTTGGACAAGAGAACCCAAACTCAACGACAGTAACAGGACGTAACGTTTCATTTTCTTTTTCGGATTAAAACAGGGATGGGATTTGATCCCGTCCCTGTCAGTTTTCATAATTATTCATCAACACTTGTAGGAGTCTCACCCGGAGTCAACGGTTGGTCGCGCAGGAAATCGGCGGCAGAATTGTTGGTGTCCTGATAGTAAGGCCGTCCGTTTTCGATTTTAGTCACTTTCCGGCGGATACATTTTGCCGAATACATCGGATTGCCTTTCACACCGGTGGCATCATCTTGCGGCAAGAACGTGGGGTAGTGGTTCTCGGTTTCCGGATCGTATATGTCTACTGCGTCAAGCACATATTTGCTGGGGATGACCAGATAGCTCATAGAAGTGGAAGAGGTTCCCGGTTCGTACATCACGCTCGACTCCAATGCCGCATAAGCTTCCGGCGTCATGCCTTCCGGTAACTTGGCCAGTACGTAAGACCGTCCCGATACGCCCAGACCGAAGGCAAACATATACTGGTTGTTGTAGAAGATTGTTTTCAAGTTGGGAGCATCGTAATCCACGTCATTGGCATTATAGTCCAGATAAATTTCCCAATCGGCATTGCTCAAGTCCGGACAGCTTGCGTAGTCTGCCGCTTGCGACGCATCCTCGCCGTATGCCAGTTTGTGGTTCGTGGCATCGTTGGCAATCAGGACACTCTCACCCGGCTGGAGGGGATAGTCGTGCCCGTTTCCAGGGAATGCCACTACGGAACCTTGTCCGCAGGCGTAGAGGTCTTCGTAACCGTTGGCCTGCCATGCATTTGCTGTTTGTTGGTTGCCGGTAGGCGCGGTCAGAATGAGATTGTCCAGATACTGTACTTCGTCTGAGTTGTTGACGATTTCGAAATAACTCTCGTGCATGTAATATTGTTTACTGCCAGAGTTATGAATCGTTTTGAAAATCAAGGAAGACTGCATGACTTTCTGTAGATTGACCGTCACCGGGGTATTGGCATAAAGGTCCACCGACGTACTACCGCTGAGGTAGGCCTTGGCTTCATCGGCCACCTTGCCGGTGCCGAAGGTATCCACCATGATGGAGACGGGCTTTGCCACGCCGATGGCGTAAGCCACCTGCACCTCGCACTGCTTGGCCAGACCGGCAGCCACGATGTTCTTGGCCACCCAGCGGGTCGCGTAAGCGGCACTGCGGTCCACCTTGCTGGGGTCCTTGCCGGAGAATGCGCCGCCGCCGTGGCGTGCGTAGCCGCCGTAGGTATCCACAATGATCTTACGGCCGGTCAGGCCGGTATCGCCC
>ENA-OVFR01001249-OVFR01001249.1-human-gut-metagenome-genome-assembly--contig:-NODE-1249-length-13509-cov-12.429315_pt1 | contig 13509 bp, 17 predicted proteins | sample MGYA00237762_ERZ505403 | MGnify/ENA primary metagenome ERZ505403 (study PRJEB26158, sample SAMN06016376) | human gut metagenome | biome: human gut; feature: ankylosing spondylitis patient; material... | reverse complement strand
GATCATCTTCGGGGCCTTGCGCCAGGTGCGCGCGCCGGCCATGGCGATGTTGGAGGCGATGTCGCCGTTCTTGACGTCGGCGGGGATCTCTACGATGAAGGCGGGCAGCTCGGCCTCGGGCAGGGTGCCGTCGGCCATCGCAGCCCTGGCGGCGGCGGTCAGCAGGGCGCGGGCCTCGTCCAGCGCGGTCTGCCGGGGGTTGTAGTTCTGGTAGGTCTTTTCAAAGTCGGTCATTTCAAGTGTCCTTTCGTGTTTGAGTGCGAAGCCCGCTTGCCGCAGGAGCCGCAGGCAAAAAACAATGAGAAGTCAGTTGACGTGCTGTACCGTCATTTCCAGCGTGTTGCGGCTGACGATGCGGGCGTCGTCGGCGTCCAGCAGGTAGCTGAACGCCGCGCTGCCGCCCTTCTCGGTCAGCTTGCAGTCGATGCCGTCGCCGGTGACGCCCAGAGTGAGGGAGCCCACCTCCGTCTCGTAGTGACAGAGGTTGCGGCGGTCCCGCTCGATGAGGAGCTGGCTGTTGGCCCGCCCGAACCGGAGCAGGGCCACTCGGCTGCCGTCCTCGGCGATCTTGATGGTGGTGGTGCAGCCCTCGAAGCCGATGGTCTGCGTCTCCCTATAAGAGATGTAGTAGCTTCCGTTCTTTTTGGTAAAGCTGCCCCGGGTCATCAGCTCGATGTGGTCGCGGTCCTCCTCGCGGATGACGCCCTCATTGTCGAACTGGTCGATGGAGCTCTTGATGCGGATGATGTAGTTTTCCAGTGGTTTGCTCACAGTTTTGCGTCCTTATCAGTATTTATCAATGGCGATCTGGTCGATGAGCCCGCCCTTGTACTCCCCGAGGAAGAGGTCGGCGGTCTGGGCGAAGCTGTCCGGCACGTCGCTGACGTAGAAGTGGGCCTCGCCCTTTTCGTGGTTCCCCTTCAGCCCATGCTCGCTGAGCGTCCGCTCCAGATGGTGGGCGGCGGTCTGGGCCGGGTCCACGAGGGTGACGTTCCTGCCCATGTACCAGCCTATCATCTCTTTGATGAGAGGGTAGTGGGTGCAGCCGAGGATGAGGGTGTCCACCCCGGCCTCCCGCACCTCGGCCAGATACTGGGCGATGACCAGACGGGTCACCTGCTGCTTGTCGAGGGCGCTGTGGTCCACATAGCCGGCCTCCACGAGAGGCACGAAGAGGGGGCAGGGCCGGGCCGTGATCTCCACGCCGGGAACGAGCTTGCGCAGGACGGTCTCGTAGCTGCGGGAGCGGATGGTGGCCGCCGTGCCGATGACGCCGATGCGGCGGTTCCGGGTGACGAAAGCGGCCTCCCGGGCCGCAGCGTCCACGACGCCCAGATAGGGGACGGGGAGCTTTGCGGCCTCGGCGGTGGGGTAGATGCTGGACACCGTGCCGCAGGCGGCCATGATGCACTTGACATCCTTCGAGAGCAGGAACGCGATGTCCTGCCGGGCATACTGCAAAATAGTCTCAGGGCTGCGGCTGCCGTAGGGGACGCGGCCGGTATCACCGAAGTAGACGATATTCTCGTTGGGGAGGCGCTTGCGCAGCTCCCGCACGCCGGTCAGGCCGCCCAGACCGCTGTCGAACACACCGATGGGGCGATTATCCATGCTGCTTTTCCGTCCTTTCCACCGCCAGTGCGATCAGGCGGTCGATGAGCTGCGGCACCGGCAGACCCTCGTGTTCCATGAGCTTGGGGTACATGCTGATGGCGGTAAAGCCGGGGAAGGTGTTGATCTCGTTGATGAGCACCCGGCCGGTGTTCTTTTCCACAAAGAAATCGCACCGTGCCAGACCCTCGCAGTTCAGTGCGGTGTAGGCCATGGCGGCGTAGGTCTTTACCTCGTCCAGCTTGGCCTCCGGCAGATGTGCCGGGATGACAGTCTGGCTCACACCGTTCTTGTACTTATCATCATAGGTGTAGAACTCTGCACCGGCAAGGATCTCACCGGGACGGGTGGCAACAGCGGGGTCAGAACCGATGACGGCGCACTCCACTTCCTGTCCGTCCACAAAGGCTTCAAACACCACCTTGCGGTCGTTTTCCAGTGCAAGGTCGATGGCCTTTTTCAGCTCGTCACGGCTGGACACCTTGGAGATGCCCACGCTGGAACCGGCGTTTGCGGGCTTGACGAACACGGGCCAGCCCAGCTTCTTTTCCACACCCTCGCACACGCCTTCCAGATCGGACTCGATCTCCCAGCGGTCGGCAGCCAGCCATCTGGTGTGGGGCACACCGTTGGCCTCGAACAGAGCATTGGCCACGGCTTTGTCCATGCACACCGCGCTTGCCAGCACGCCGCAGCCCACGTAGGGGATGCCGGCCAGCTCCAGCAGGCCCTGCACCGTGCCATCCTCGCCCCACAGGCCGTGCAGCACCGGGATGACCACATCCACATGCACTTTTTCCACATGGCCTTCCGGGGTGAACAGGATCATGCCGTGGTCGGCGCGGTCCGGACTGATGACGCAGGCCATGTTGCCTGCCAGCTCTTCCCAGCTGCCATCGGCCATCTGGGCGGCCGTGGCCTCGGTGTACAGCCAGCGGCCCTCCTTGGTGATGCCCACAGTGAGCACCTCATATTTTTCACGGTCAATGTTGTTGACGAAGTTGCCCACAGAAACGCGGCTGACCTCGTGCTCGCTGGACATACCGCCGAACAGCAGCACAACGCACATTTTTTCAGACTGCATGATAACTCTCTCCTATTTACAAAGCCCAAGACCTGGGCGGGATATAACCGGTAAAAATGCCGTTCTGGCTTATTATACAATATCTATGCGCGCGATGCAAGCAGAATGCCAAAAAGCTGCCGGTGGGTAAAAGAGATATTTTTCAAAAAAACTTTCCAAAAATCGAAGATTTCCGCTTGACGGATGGAAAAGTGCGTGGTACAATGATATCACCTCTTTTGCGGGGTTATTAAGTGCGCCTGTTTTACAGGTACCACCCGCAACCCGAGGGAGGTTCAAAACAACCGTTATAATGGAGGTGTCAACAAATGACCGTTAAAATCACTCTGGCCTGCACCGAGTGCAAGCAGCGCAACTACAACACCACGAAGAACAAGAAGAACAACCCCGATCGTCTCGAGATGAAGAAGTATTGCCGTTTCTGCAAGAAGCACACCGTTCATCGCGAAACCAAGTAAGAAAGGCGGACGCATCATGGCAGACAAAACCGAGAACAAGCCGGGCTTTGTGGCCAGAGCAAAGGCCGCTGTGAAGAACTTCTTTGGCAAGTGTGCCAAGTTCTTCCGCGACACCAAGAGCGAGCTGAAGAAGGTGGTGTGGCCGTCCAAAGAGGACGTTAAGACCAACACCATCGTCGTGCTCGTGACCGTCGCCATCGCAGCGGTCGTGATGATCCTGCTGGATGCCATCTTCGGCGGCATCCTGGGCCTGATCATCGGCGCCTGAGAATCATCTTGAAACGGAGGGCAGACCAAAATGGAAGAACAATCCAATGAGGCACTTTGGTATGTAGTGCATACCTATTCCGGCTATGAGAACAAGGTCGCGAATGACCTGCAGACCATGGTGGAGAACCGTCATCTGCAGGATCTGATCTGCGATATCAAGGTTCCCGTCGAGATGGTTCCCGAAATTGACAAGAACGGCAAGCAGAAGATGGTGGAGCACAAGCTCTTCCCCGGCTACGTTCTGGTCAAAATGGTGATGAACGACGATACCTGGTACGTGGTGCGCAATACGCGCGGCTGCACCGGCTTCGTCGGCCCCGCATCCAAGCCCGTTCCCCTCTCTGCTGAAGAAGTAGAGAAGATGGGCGTGGAAAAGGCTGCACCTCTGGCAGTCGACTTCAACGTCGGCGACACCGTGCAGATCACCGCCGGTCCTCTGGAAGGCTTTATGGGCCTTGTGGAGGAGATCGATACCGAGAACTTCAAAGTGAAGCTCAAGGTCAACATGTTCGGCCGCGAGACCCCCGCAGAGGTGGAGATCGGTCAGGTCGAGCTGCCGTAACCAACCGGCACAAATCGTTTACCAAGGTAAGACCGCAGTGCGGTTCTTATAGAGCGTGTGCACTGTGCACATGCTCGTGGGAGGCACGGAGACACCGTGCCGCAACTCACCACAGATTTTTGGAGGTGCATTTATTATGGCACAGAAAGTTACTGGCTACATTAAGCTGCAGATCGAGGCCGGCAAGGCAACTCCGGCTCCCCCTGTTGGCCCTGCTCTGGGTCAGAAGGGTGTCAACATCATGGCATTCACCAAGGAGTTCAACGAGCGTACCAAGAACCAGATGGGTTATGTGATCCCCGTCGTCATCACTGTGTATGCTGACCGCTCCTTCAGCTTCATCACCAAGACTCCTCCGGCAGCCGTTCTGATCAAGAAGGCAGCTGGCATCAACACCGCTTCCGGCAAGCCCAACAAGGAAAAGGTCGCTTCTCTGACCGCCGCTCAGGTGGAAGAGATCGCCAAGACCAAGATGCCCGACCTGAACGCTGCTTCTCTGGAAGCTGCATGCAGCATGGTTCGCGGCACCTGCCGTTCCATGGGTGTCACCGTCGAGGGCTGAGACATAAACAGTGGGAGGGCATAAAACTGCCCGCATGACCACACAGGAGGATATACAATGAAACATGGCAAGCACTATGTCGACGCTGCAAAGCTGGTCGATTCTACTAAGGCATATGATGTGAACGAGGCTCTGGAGCTGGCTTGCAAGACCGCTTCTGCCAAGTTCGACGAGACCGTTGAGCTGCACGTCCGTCTGGGCGTTGACGGCCGTCACGCTGACCAGCAGGTCCGCGGCGCTGTCGTTCTGCCCAACGGCACCGGCAAGACCGTCCGCGTCTGCGCAATCGCCAAGGGTCCCGCAGCTGCCGCTGCTGAGGCTGCTGGCGCTGATATCGTCGGTGATGACGAGCTGATCGCAAAGATCGCCGGCGGCTTCATGGATTTCGACGTTGTCGTGACCACTCCCGATATGATGGGCCGCGTTGGCCGTCTCGGTAAGGTCCTGGGCCCCCGCGGCCTGATGCCGAACCCCAAGGCTGGTACCGTTGCTCCCGACCTGGGCAAGGCTGTTTCCGAGGCCAAGGCTGGTAAGATCGAGTACCGTCTGGACAAGCAGAACATCATCCATGTGCCCGTGGGCAAGGCTTCTTTCGGTGCAGAGAAGCTGTACACCAACTTGGACACTGTGATGGAGGCTATTGCCAAGGCAAAGCCCGCTGCAGCAAAGGGTACCTACTTCAAGAGCGCTACCATCGCCACCACCATGGGCCCTGGCATCCGTCTGAACACCCTGAAGTACGGTGTCTGATTTGAAGTTCTGATCGTTTTTCTGCCGTTCGTATGGGCGGCAGAAAAATTTTGTCAGAAAATTTCAAAAAAGACTTGACAACTCCGCACGTTTGCGGTAAAATAATTATGCTGTTTTTGAGACAGCAGGTACTGGAGTCCAGTGTAAGGCTATGCCGCCTGCCGAGAAACGTGCGTAAAGTTGTTTTATGCCTCTTTCTCGACCAAGTGCGGGAAAGAGGCTTTTTCATACTTGCTCCGGTTTTCGATACAAGTTTTTGAAACGAGGTGAAACCGAATGCCCAGTGCAAAGATTCTTTCTGAAAAGCAGGCTTATGTCGCTGATCTGAAGGCAAAGTTTGAGAGTGCGGTTTCCGGCTGCGTCGTCGCTTACGGCGGCATTAACGTCGAGAACGACACCAAGCTCCGTAAGGAGCTGCGTGAGGCAGGCGTCGATTACATGGTCGTGAAGAACACCATGCTGCGTCTGGCTGTCAAGGGTACCTCTCTGGAGGGCCTGGCTGAGCAGTTCAAGGGCGATACCGCTATCGCTTTTGCTCACGAAGCGGATCCCATGTCCGCTGCCCGCATCCTGTGCAAATATCAGGATGGCGATAAGTCCAAGAAGTTCGTCGTGAAGGCTGGCTTCATGGAAGGCAAGGTCATGGACGCTGCCGAGACCAACGCAATCGCAAAGCTGCCCAACCGCGAAGGCATGCTGTCCATGTTCGCAGGCGCCCTCACCAGCACTCTGTCTGGTCTGGCCGTTGCAATGCAGGCTTATGCCGACAAGCAGGAGGAGCCTGCAGCCTGATTGCTGCATGACCGCTGCTTAAACAAAACAAGAAACTAACAAACAAAACCATTGATATTGGAGGGTTACTACTATGGCTTCTGAGAAGATTACTGCCATCATCGACTCCGTTAAGGAGCTGTCCGTTCTGGAGCTGAAGGAACTGATCGACGCTTACTGCGAAGAGTTCGGTGTTTCCGCTGTTGCTGCTGCTGCTCCCGCTGCTGCTGGCGCTGCTGCTGCCGCTGAGGAAGAGAAGACCGAGTTCGACGTCATCCTGGCTGAGGCTGGCGCTACCAAGATGCAGGTCATCAAGCTGGTGAAGGAGATCACCGGTCTGGGCCTGAAGGAAGCTAAGGCTATCGTCGATGGCGCTCCCAAGGCTGTCAAGGAGAAGGTCTCCAAGGCTGAGGCTGAGGACATCCAGAAGAAGCTGACCGAGGCTGGCGCTAAGGTCGAGATCAAGTAATTGAACCTCTTCTGAGAGTCGTTCATTCTTGAACAATGAGGTGCCCGTACCGAAAGGTGCGGGCATCTTTTTTTGTTTGATGATTGGAATGCCCTCCGCTGCGCTCTAGGCATGTTTAGATGTATTATTATTTTTAATTTGTGTTCAGAAAATGTCTGCGGACATTTTCTGAACACTTTTTCACAGGAGGGGCGGTAAAGGCAAGTGGCATCTGTGCGGTAGGAAAATGCATTTGACGCTACGACTCTATGGTGAAAAAGCAGCTCCGAAACGACCGCAGTCGTTTCGGAGCTGCAAATATGATTTCCGCTGTTTATGCCCAGAGCGAAGCGGAGGGCATTCTAAATCGTCATCGTCGTATCTTTTCTGCATTCAAGAACTATGCTATACTGTTCTCAACAGGAGGAACGGCAGAGCCTTTGTCCCCTCTGCCGCAAAAAGAGAGTTTATGGAACACCGCAACTGGAACAAAAACAACATCCGCACTTCCCTTTTGGGTTACGGCTGTATGCGTTTTCCCACCAAAGCCGACGGCACCATTGACGAAGAGCGCGCCGAAGCTTTGCTGAACACCGCTAAGGCCGCCGGTGTCAACTACTTCGATACTGCCTATCCCTATCACAACGGCCAGAGTGAGCCGTTTGTGGGCCGCGTGATCGCCAAATGGGACCGCAGCAGCTTTTATCTTGCCACCAAAATGCCGCTGTGGAACTGCAAAAGCCTGGACGATGCCAAGCGCATTTTTGAAGAGCAACTGCAGCGGCTGGGCGTGGACTACATCGACTTCTACCTGCTGCACTCCCTGCACAAGGCCCGGTACGAAAAGGCAAAAGCCATGGGCCTTGTGGACTGGCTGTGGCAGCAGAAGGCCGCAGGACGCATCCGGAACTTTGGGTTTTCCTGCCACGACAACTCTGCCGGATTTGAGTATATTCTGCGCGACCAGCCGTGGGATTTCTGCCAGCTGCAATACAATTATCTGGACCGGGACGACCGTGCCGAGGAGATCAGCGGTGACCGGGGCTATCAGCTGACCGAAGAATGCGGCGTGCCGCTTATCATCATGGAGCCCATCAAGGGCGGCACGCTGGCATCCCTGCCTGCAGACACCGCCGCACCGCTGCACGCCCTGCGTCCGGATGCCACCGATGCCTCCTGGGCGCTGCGCTGGGTGGGCAGCCACAAAAATGTGCATGTGATCCTCTCCGGCATGAGTGCTGAGGATCAGCTGACCGACAACCTTGCCACCTTTGACCATTTTGAACCGCTTTCCCCCGCCGAGAATGCCGCTGTGGAAAGCGTAGCCAACGAGCTGCACCGCCGCATCAAGATTGGCTGCACCGGCTGCCGGTACTGTATGCCCTGCCCCATGGGGGTGGACATCCCGGACAATTTCAGCATCTGGAACAAGCTGGGCATGTTCGGCCAGAAGGATGCCATCAAGGCCCAGTGGACCACCTGCTTCCCGGACAACGAAAAGGCCCTGCACTGTGTGCGCTGCGGTAAGTGCGAAGCCGTCTGCCCGCAGAAGCTGCCCATCCGTGATTCTCTGGCACAGCTGCAAAAGGAGCTGGACGCACTGTAAAAATCAAGCCATGAGGTCCTATAGGATATCTCATAAACCGAGGGTGATCGTATGATAAAAATAGCTTTTTTTGACGTAGACGGGACCCTGCTCCAGCTAGGCAGTAAGGAGCCGTCCCCCAAAACTGTGCAGGCTTTACAGAAGCTACGGGCAAACGGGGTCTTGTTATGCATGGCAACTGGCAGAGGCTATCTCTCCGTCCCGCATTTTGAGAGCGTTGACTTTGATATCTGGCTGACTTTCAACGGCTCTTATGTCCGCAGCAAGGATACTGTGCTCTTCAAAAACCCACTGGATGTTGACGACAAGTATCGAATTTTGCAAAATCTGAGACAGATGCACCGGGCGGCTGCCATCAGCAACGAGCACTTTATCGTGACGAACGGAACCGACCCGGATCTGGCACAGTATTTTTCCTTTGGCAGTGAGAAGCTGATGGTCTCCGATCGTTTCGATGCACTGTGCGAGGAGGAGATTTATCAGATCATGTGCTCCTGCAACAGCGCCGAATACGCGCAGATCTTACAGGGGACCCACGCCACACAGATCACCGCATGGTGGGACAAGGCAGTGGACATTATTCCACTCTCCTGTGGCAAAGGAAACGCCGTGAGAGCCATCTTGGCGCATTACGGCTTTTCAAAGGCAGAAGCCATTGCTTTTGGAGATGGTCGAAACGATATTGAGATGCTGGAAGCAGTTGGTACCGGCGTTGCCATGGGAAATGCGCTCAACGAGGTCAAGGCAAGGGCTGCTGTTATCTGCCGTTCCGTGGAAGAGGACGGCGTCTACCATTACTGCCTTGAAAACCACCTCATTTGAACGAAACATCTTTCATCTTCCGGCGTTTATTACAAAAGGCTGCTGCACAGCATTTGTGCAGCAGCCTTTTGAGGTTCTTATCGTCTTACCACAGCCGGATGACCTTGATCACGCTTTCAGCCTTATCGCGGGCCAGCTCCAGATGGCGCTGCAGGGAATCTGCAGCACTGTCCCAGTTGTCGGCCAGAGCGGCGTCCAGAATTTCCAGATGTTCGTCACAGGTCTGCTCCTGATTGATCATGCTCACCTTGCCGGTCATGATGCGGAAGCGGGTGTTCAGACCGGTGATGCGGTCATACGCCGAACGCAGGTACTTGTTGGGCAAAGTGCTCATGAGCAGTTCGTGGAACTCATCGTCCGACTCGCAGAAGTCGGTGATGCTGTCCGGGTGATGCATCAACTCGGCAAATGTCTCCAGCTGTTCCCGCGGGATGCCGCTGCCATAAGTACGCAGGGCGTAAGGCTCCACCAGCAGGCGCATCTCGAACATGCTGTGCACATCCTCCTCGGTGATGCCGGAAACCATCAGGCCCTTCTTGGGCAGAATGGTGATCAGGCCTTCCTGCTCCAAGCGGCCAAGAGCATCCCGCATGGGGGTGCGGCTGATGTTGCCCATCTCTGCACAAAGCTTCTGCTCGTTCAAAAACTCGTTTGGCCGATACTCGCAGTTCAGGATCTTGGTCTTAAGGTACTGGTATGCCTGCAGTTTCAGGCTCAGTTTGGTCTGCGACTCCATTTCTTTCATGTTCTGCACAACTCCTATTCCCTTTTCCCTTGCAAAGAAAAAGGTTCTTCTCCTATAATACTCTGGGGCGCATGCTTTCTACTTCAAAGCATCTTGTATTCTTGCTGCAATCCAAGTAGTATTCCAGTTCTATTATTTCATAATAGGGCAATTATTACAATACTTTTTTGTGAACTTTGGCGCGTTTTATGTTTTATCTAATTTTTATGTCTCATTTTTGCCAAAATCTACAAGTTTTTTTGTGCTTGTAGCCAATGCTGCTTCTTTTGGCCCGGTTCTTTTGCATCCAACACAAAAATATGCTACAATGTAAAAAACATTGAAAAGGGTGTGGATCTCTCTTATGGCACGAAGCGACGGCTACAATACCAAGACCCGTCAACTGATTTTAGATTATCTCATCAACAACCGGCAGCACGCGGTGAGTGCTTCCAACATTCTGGAACATTTGGAAGAGCAGGGCGCAAGCCCCAACCCCACCACGGTGTACCGCTATCTGGACAAGCTGGCCGGGGAGCAGCGCATCATGAAATACGTTGCCGACAAGGGCGAAAAAGCCGTGTTCCAGTACGTGGACGAGGGCCGCCACTGCCGGGAGCATCTGCACCTCAAATGCGTGCAGTGCGGACGCATCTATCATCTGGACTGCCACTTCATGGACGAGGTGCGCGCCCACCTGATGGCAGAGCATGGCTTTACCCTGCAGTGCGAGGGCAGCGTTCTGTATGGTTTGTGCCGCCACTGCGCCCAAAAAGAGGAACAGTCCGACTCTGATGGTCAAACCGCACAAAAATGCGCCTGCTGTGTTGACACGGACAAAAAGCCGTGATACAATGCATGCAAGAAAAAGCGTTGACCGGGAAAAGTAAGGTTTCAATGTCCTCTTTCAGAGAGTGCGGGTAGGTGGAAGCCGCGCAGAGAGCGAAACCCGAACGAACACCCGCAAGCTTCCCCCTGAACCTGTTTGTGCAGCAGTAGGGGCCGACGTGCGCCGCTCGTTATCGCGGCAGTGCTTTCAACGGGGAGAGCGCACAAAAGTGACTGGCATGGTTTTATGCCGGTAATTTAGGTGGCACCACGGATACGGCAGCATATTCGTCCTAGCGATTGGGATGAATGTGCTGCCGTATTTTTTATTTAAAAAGAGGGGTAAGAAATATGTGTTGTGTTATGGGCTATACCGGGCACGATCTGAGTGCCGCCAAATTCAAGGAATACCTGCTGCGCACGGTCATGCGCGGCCCGGACGACCAACGTGTGGTGGAAGGGCCTTTTGGTCTGATGGGCTTTGGCCGCCTTTCCATCATGGGCCTGACGCCGGAAGGCATGCAGCCGTTCTACCGCGGTGCCGACTGTGTGGTGTGCAACGGCGAGCTGTACGGCTTCCGCTTTGAGAAAGAGATCCTCAAGCGCCGCGGCTACAAGTTCCAGTCCGACTGCGACTGCGAGATCCTGCTGCCGCTGTACTATGAGTACGGTCTGGATATGTTCCGCCACATGGACTCCGAGTTCGCGCTTATCATGTACGATTCCCGCAAGGACCGGCTCATCGCCGCCCGCGACCCCATCGGCATCCGTCCGCTGTTCTACGGCTACTCCAAGTCCAGCCATCAGATCGCATTCGCCTCCGAGATGCAGAACCTCATTGGCTGGTGCGACGACATCCGGCCCTTCCCCATTGGCAGCTACTACTGTGATGGCCGCTTCGTCCGCTATGAGGACATTGCCGATGTGCCCGCCCCCATGCAGGACGACATGGACACCGTGCTGCGGAACATCCGCGAAAAGCTGATCGCAGGCGTAGAGAAGCGTCTGGACGCAGATGCCCCTGTGGGCTTCCTGCTCTCCGGCGGTCTGGATTCCTCGCTGGTGTGCTCCATTGCCGCCAAGAAGCTTGGCAAGCCCATCCGCACCTTTGCCATTGGCATGGACACCGATGCCATTGATCTGAAATATGCGCGCCAGACCGCAGAATATCTAGGCAGTGAGCACCACGAGATCATCATCAACCGGGATATGGTCATCAACAGTCTGGAAGAGGTCATCCGCCTGCTGGGCACCTGGGACATCACCACCATCCGCGCCAGCATGGGCATGTACTTGCTGTGCAAGGCCATCCACGAGCAGACCGATGTCCGGGTGCTGCTGACCGGCGAGATTTCCGATGAGCTGTTCGGCTACAAGTACACCGACTACGCCCCCACCGCCGATGCCTTCCAGCAGGAGAGCCAGAAGCGCATCCGTGAGCTGTACATGTACGATGTGCTGCGCGCCGACCGCTGCATCTCCTCCAACAGCATCGAGGCCCGCGTGCCCTTTGGTGATCTGGATTTTGTGCGTTACGTCATGGCCATTGACCCGGAAAAGAAGCTGAACAGCTACGGCAAGGGCAAGTATCTGCTGCGCAAGGCCTTTGAGGGCGATTGGCTGCCGCCGGAGATCCTGTGGCGCGAAAAGGCCGCCTTCTCGGATGCTGTAGGCCACAGCATGGTGGACGATATCAAAGAGTATGCCGAAAGCCTTTACACCGACGAGGAGTTCCAGCTGCGCCGTGCAAACTATTCGGCCCACTGCATGCCGTTCACCAAGGAAAGCCTGTTTTACCGTGAAATTTTCGAGAAGTACTACCACGACCAGAGCCGCACCATCGTGGGCTTCTGGATGCCGAACAAGGCATGGCCCGGCTGCAACGTCAACGATCCTTCTGCCCGTGTGCTGGCAAATTACGGCGCTTCCGGCGTGTAATCCTTTTTCCAGACAGCAAAAGACGGTGTGTCCGCTCCGGGCACACCGCCTTTTTGTTTACTCCAGATTCAGTTTATTTTTCATCAGCCACCGGGTCAGGAAGAAGTATGCCGCCGCAAGGGCTGCAGTCACGGCAAAGCAGAACAGATAGCCAACGTCTGTTCCAAGTGCCGCCGTCAGCCAGCGCATCGGGGTCACTCCATAGCTCACACCGGTCACGTTCACACCCACGACCCGGTACGTGACATCCACGATCATACTCACATCATTCGTGCCCAGCAGCTTATCGAGCTGGGTCTCCACGATGTTCAGGCCGATAAACGCGAGGATCCCGGCCACCATCACATGCTTGGGGAATTGATGGGCGATCATACAGGCAGCGTAAACGCAGAGGATGAGGCTTGCCAGCCGGGCCAGATTGATGAGGATGGTCCATGCCATTGCCACCCAGAACTCCGGGCCTAAGATCGGAAGAGCACACGTACAGCATCTGCCACAGCTGCTTCCAGCTGTTCCAGTCCACCATGCCGAAGGTCTCCGAGTCAATCACACCGATGCTGACCATCACCGTGATGCAGACGATGCCCACAAGGCCGCTGCACAGCACCCAGACCATGCTGGTGAGGAGCTTGGAGAGGATGAGCTGGTTCTCATTGACCGGCAGCGTGTGCATCAGGTAGCCTTCCCGGCCCAGCAGGTTCTGATAAAAGCGCTGGATGGTGTTCACGAAGCAGAGCACCGCGATGGCAAGGATGACCGAGACATACACGATCATCAGAATCACTTCGAGATTCTGGAAGCTTGTGCTGTGAGCCAGCGCGTGTTCCTGCCGGAAGGTCACGCCCAGCACCACGCTCAACAGCGCCAGCGCCAGATACAGCCCGAAATACCGGCGTTTCGTGGCCTTGAACTCATATTTCAGCAATTGTTTCAGCATTTGAATACCTCCCGGAAATATGCATCGACGCTCTTGCCCTCGGTCTCGCGGATGTCGTCCACGGCGCGGTGGGCGAAGATTTTGCCGTCCTTCAGGAACACGGCCTCGTCCAGCACCGGCTCAATGTCCTCGATGAGG
>ENA-OVFR01001224-OVFR01001224.1-human-gut-metagenome-genome-assembly--contig:-NODE-1224-length-13681-cov-2.313151_pt1 | contig 13681 bp, 17 predicted proteins | sample MGYA00237762_ERZ505403 | MGnify/ENA primary metagenome ERZ505403 (study PRJEB26158, sample SAMN06016376) | human gut metagenome | biome: human gut; feature: ankylosing spondylitis patient; material... | reverse complement strand
ACCTCGTCCGCATTTTCAAGCTCGCCTTCCTCGTAACCGCAGGTGAGCACCTTGGTGTAGCAATCCGCGGTGTGGGTGTGCTCCTCCTCGCCGCACTGGTACTGCGCGGTCATCGAAATGCCCACGCCATGCAGCTGCCAGTTGACGAACAGGGTGGTGATCATGGCAAGTGCCAGCACAAATGCGGTGTAGCGCCGCAGGGTGTGCCGGTTCTCACGGAACCGCTCCATGTACGTTTTAAGAATGTCGTTCATAACGAAATACCTCCTCCCGGGGTCAATGGATCAACGAGAAACTGGACAAGGGCCATATCCGCAGGAAAACCCTGCCCACGATCTGGCTTTTTTCAACGCAGCCTATCACGCTGCTGCGGCTGTCGATGGACACCGAGCGGTGGTCGCCCAGCACAAAATACCGGTTCTCCGGCACCTGATAGGGGAACCGGATGTCACATTCGCCCAGTGCCAGCTCGTCCACATAAGGCTCGTCCAGCACAGTGCCGTTCACGGTCACATGGCCGTCCTCGTCCATGGAGATCACGTCACCGGGCTGGCCGATCACACGCTTGAGCAGGAGCTTGTTCTGCCAATAAAAGCCGCACAGGTCGCCGGTTTTCATGCTGTCGGACTTGACCAGCAGCAGAATGTCCTTATCTTCCAGCGTGGGGTTCATGCTGTCGCCGGACACCTGCAGCACCGGCAGAAACAGGGTGGCCAGCAGCACGGCCACAGCGGCCACCACCACCAGCGCATAAATGGTGCTGCGCAGTACCCGTCCGTACCGGCTGAGGTAGGCCAGACGGTCGCGCTCGGCCTTTACCTCCTCTGTGGAGGGGATGGCCGTAAATTTGATCTCGGTTGATTTCATTTTACCTTGCCTTCTTCCGGCAGGATATCGGTGTCGCAGCGGCTGCGCAGCAGCTCACGGGTGCTCTGCTCAAAAGCAGCCCGCCGTGCCGCGATCTCCTGTTCCGTTTTGGCCCGCAAGGCGGCACAGTCGGCCTCTGTCTGGGCACGCTTGTGCTCTGCCGCCTCGGTCAGGACGTCACATTCCCGCTTGGTCTGTGCCTTCAGCTGTTCCGCCTCGGCCCGGGCCTGTGCCAGGATCTGGTCCGCCTCGGCTTTTGCCTGCGCCTGCAGGGCGTCCCGATCGACCGACCGCACCGAAGCCAGATAGTCATCGGCGGCTGCCTGCGCAGCCTCAAACACATGGTTCAGTTCCAGAGCGGCCTGTGCAATGGACCCGGCACTGTCCAGATGGATCTGCCGCTGTTCCAGTTTGGCGGTCAGATCTGCATTTTCGGCTTTGAGCTGATCTTCGCTCTGCTTGAGCGCAAAGATGATCTCGACCAGTTCAGTGCGACGCATATGCCGCAGTTCACGGTCTGCCATAACGGCACCTCCGTATCAAAAGCGTTGCAGGGCCGGTACGGGCCCTGCTGCGCGAAAAAGCGATTTTCGTACAGAAATTCGTCAAAACTCCGAACATCCACACATACAGCATTTTACCAGACGAAATGCAACAAAACCATAACAAAAATGGCGTTGCAGTGGGTTTTCAAAAAATATTTTTTGAAAATCGCGCACAAAATCCTCAGGCTGCGCAAAAAGAGCACCCTGCGCGGAAAACAGGGTGCTCTTTTTACGGCAGAATGTTTACTTCTTGATGAAACCGCCCAGCAGATTGTTCAGCTCAACGACGGACTTGTAGATCACATTGATGTTGTTGATAATGGAACTTGCACCGGAGAAGATGCGGGCCAGCTGGTTAAAGACCTGACCAACGTTCAGGAATGCCTTGTAAGCGTCGCTGTCGGCAATGGTGGCACCGCCGTCCAGATAGGTCATCTCGTTTTCGTCGATCACGGCATAGCAGGCGGGCAGTTTCATTTCGGTCATCATAATGGGAATTCCTTTCTTTCGTAAAATCAGCGCATGTTTTTCCAAAATGTAAAAATCAGACGGCGGCCACGACCACCAGCGTGACCAGAATGCCGGCCACCAGCACAGCGAAGATGCACCCCGCCTTGTGCCATAGTCCTTCTCTGGCAATCTGCGAGGACCATTCCCCGTTCTTCGCCGCAGCGCTGTAGCCGGTGATGTAGTCGATGGCCATAAAAATGACCAGCGTTTGCAGGGATGCGTCCCAGCCGCCGAAAAGGCTGGCGATCATGCTGCCGATCGCGCCGATGGCAAAACATACATAGTCTTTCACGGCTCGCCTCCTCACATCGTCCATCTGCTCTTTTTGGCGCGGGTGTCCACATGCACCCAGCCCTTGGTGCGTCCAGCCTTGACCGGATAGCGGCCCACACCGCCCCAGCCGGGCAGCAGGCTCTCTGCGTAGGCGGCCACGTCCTCGACAGGCACGCCTGCCACCTGGATGTCCGCCGCCCGGCCCAGCAGGTGCTGGCTGCTCTTGGCTCCACCCACGGCGGTGTTGTGGGCCGCCGTGCGGTACCCGCTGGTGATGGTCACGGGCTTGCCAAAGTGCTCCCGGATGGCCTGCAGCAGCACCACGAGGGTCTGGTCGATCATCACGACGTCGCTGCCGTCACGGCAGCGGAACTCGCGCACCTTAAAGCCCGGTGCCAGCTTCCTGGCCCCGTCCGCTTTCAGGCTGTATTGCTTAATTGCCATGTTCTCACGTCCTTTCTTGGCGTTACTCTTCCTGCGTCACATCGTCCGGTGCATCAATCGCGCTGTCCTCCGCGTCCAGCGCGTCATAGTCCGCCTGCGCGGCCTGCGTCTCGGTCAGCAGGTCCGCGAGGGTGGGGTAGTGGTAGCCGGTAAATGTGACGTTGTACACATAATTTCTGTTATTGTAGCTGCTTTTTGCATTGGTGAACGTGATGGTTCCGTCTGTCTGGAAAGTAATCGTGAACTCCTGTCCGACCGATGTTTTTACCGTGTTTCCGCGAGGAATCGTCACGTTCTCATCGACGCTGGCATACTTATAGACAAAATAGTCAACGTCAGATGGAGCCTGATAGGTGTGCACTTGATTTCGGTCAATGTCAAACTTTCCGTAGTTCCACACCAGCCGGGGCTCCGACTTGACCGCCACACTGGCCGCGATGGTGTCATACAGCGTCTTGCCGCTCAGGGTGCCGTCCGCAGCGATGTCCAGATAGTCGCCCACCTTCACGCCGCCCAGCGTGCTGACTGTAGCAGCGGGCAGGCTGTACGGCGTGCCGAATTTCGCGTCCGCCTCTGCCTTGGTATAAAAGCTCCCGCTCTCCACGCCCGCGATGGCGGCGTCCAGGGCGTCGAGTTTGGCGTGCAGCTCAGTGGACAGCTGAGTCATCATGGCCAGCGCCTGCGCCTGCAGCTGGGCCGTGGGGATGCCCTTGACCCCGTCCCGCATGACGCCGCACACGTCCTCGTCCGCGCGGGTGTCGGTGATGTCGGCGGCGGTGATCACAGTGCTGCCCGCCGGGCGGCGGATGTCGGCCAGGCACAGGTCGTACACCAGCGCGGTGCGGGTGATCTCCGGTGCCGTGGGGCTGGCGCTGTCCGGGGTGCCGGTCAGCACGGTCAGGCTGGTCTTTTTGGCGGCTGCGTCGTACCGCAGCACCAGCCGGTCGATGCGGCTGCGCACAGTGTCGGCGGCGGTCAGGGTGACCGTCTCCGGCTGCTCCAGGATGATGCTGCGGCCCCGGAAGCGGGCCGGACGCACCCATGCCTGCCCGGCGCTGACGGTCACGGTCAGGTCGCCGTTTGCGGTCACGGCAAAGTCCTCGTCTGCGCTGTATACGCCGCTCAGGCGGGTGCTGAGGTACCCGGAAGCGTCGTCGGCGTCGTAGGTGATGCCGTTTTCCGGGTAGGTGATGATATCGGCCATAAGCCCTCCTTTACGTCTTGTGCCAGCTCGGTGTGCCCAGCCGGATGGTCCGGGTGGTGCCGCTGGACTGGCTCTCGGTGATGATGTCGGCCACCCGCACCATGGCGGTGTAGCCCAGCTGGGGCAGGCTGACGCTCAGCACGTCGCCCACGGCCAGCGCGTCATCGTCCACGTCAAACTCGATGTTGCCGATGCGCAGCTGGGCCAACAGTTTCTGCCCGCCCCGGTCGGCCAGCTTGTCGAGATACGATTGACTGGCGGTGGTCTCGCCCTTTTCCTTGTCGGGCTGGATGTCGCGGGCGTCGATGTAGATCTCCCGCCGGTCGGCTCCGGTGCTGTCTACATCGCCTACCCAGCAGGTGGCCCGCTGACTGCCCTCACCGGCCCCCTGCACAAGGGCCACGTTGGCGTAATCGGTATCGGCAAAGGACCAGCCCGCGTTGAGCAGATTGCCCCACTTGGGGCTGTACCGGTTGTTGGGGTCGAAGGTGGGCCGGAAGCACTCGAACAGCAGCTTTTTGCTGCTGCCGGTGCCGCTCAGGATGACCCGGAAACCCAGATCACAGGCCTGCCCGATGGTCTGGCAGTAGTCGAACACCGTGCCGCCGGAGGTCTGCTTTTCAAAGGTGGTGTCAAAGCCGTACTTGGCACCAAGCTCCAAACGGGGCCACGGCTTTGCGGCACTCACAAGGCTGCGCATTGCGGCTTCGGCGTTCTGGTTCTTGATGCTCACCGCAGACACCCGCTTGGTCAGCAGCCATGTTGCCGGGTAGCCGGACACCACAAGGTTTGCGTCCTCGTTCTGGTTGGCCCTGCCGCAGATCCGCATCGGGATGCGGGGCGTCTCGTCGCTGCGCACCAGCCACCGGCCCTCCTGCAAAAGCTGTAGGTTCTCGGTGGTCGGCCTTACCTCAAGGGTAAAGCCGCCCTCGGAGTAATAGGGGCTGTCCCAGTAGAGGGACACCCACACGTCCACCCAGCCCACACAGACAAGGGTGTCGGCGTCCAAAACGTCCAGTCTCATAGCGGTTCGGGCAGGATGCCCGCCTCCATCGGGTAAAAGCTCACGGATGCCTGCAAGTAGGCCGCGCCGCTGTCCGCCTGCATGCTCAGAATGTTGTCACCGGGCTGCAGCTCGGTCAGGGTGCTGTTCTCGTCCAGCTTTGCGAAGATGTTCTCAGTCTTGCCCTCCCGGGTCAGGGTGCAGGCCAGCCGGTCGGTGGTGCTGCGGTAGATCTCCAGCCGGTCGCCATCCTGTAAGGACAGGTCAAAGCCGATAAAGGCCCCGGTGCGCAGGTCTACCACGCGCGGGTGCTCCACCGGCATGGTGCTGCGCAGGGTTGCCGTAAAGGGCACCGGCAGGCTGCCGGGGTTGCGCAGCACTGCCGCCTCGCCGTCCTGCCGGATGCCGTAGGTGTGACTGTCGTAGCAGACCGGGAAGCTGAACGCTGGCTGGTAGCCACCCAGCACGCGGGCTGTGGCGGTCAGGCCGTACCAGTAGGGCTTGGGGCTGTACAGCATCAGCTCACAGCGCGGCTCTGTGTAGCTGGAAAAGTAGGGCGTTTTCTGCACCACAAAACGGGTGAAGTAGGCGTCCCCGAAGTACATCGTGCCGGTGGTGTAATAGGGCAGTTTCCGGGCAAAATTGCGGGCAGTGTCGAGGGCATGGCCGCCCCAGAACACCACCGACAAAGTACGGGACACGCCTGCCACGCTCTGCCGCTCGACCGTGGTGCCGGTCTGGTTGATACCCTGCGCGGTCTGGATGTCCACATCCACGCCGTTCAGCGGGTCGAGGTTGTAGGGCGCGTCGTAATCCCAGCCCAGATGCAGGACGGCACCGGCGTCTGTGACCAGCTTCAAGTGATCTTTAAAGAGCATTGGTGTCCTCCTTTCATCGGCGCTGGGCCTTGGCGCGGTCGGCTTCCCAGCGGGCTTCCCGCTGCAGGTCGGCGGCGGTCTGAGCCTTCGAGTAAATGTTCTGGGTGATGTTGGTGTCACCCTCGCGGTGGTAGCTGTTGGCGGCTGCGGCCACACGGGCCGTGCCGGACGCCGCCACGGTGTTGCCCAACCGCATGTTGTCCGAGAGGACCAGCGTGCCCGCCTGCCGGATCATGTCGGCAAGGGCGGCGTTGGTCTTTTCCAGCGCCTTGGTGTTGGCGTTGATGGCGTCCTCCAGACTGCCGGTGCCGGTGGAAATGTCGATGTCTCCGCTGATGCTGCCGGAGCCGGAACCGCCGGAAGCGCTGCCACCGCCAGGCCTGGGCGTGCCCTTTCTGGAGGCACCGAGGCTTGCGCAGATGGCCGCGATGGCCACGCCCAGGGCAAACGCAGCACCTGCCACAATCACGCCCATTGGGATGCCAAAAACCGTTGCATTCAGGGCGGAGGCAATGGCCGTCATCATGCCCTCAAAGGCCGCACCGATGGTGCCCACCATGGAGCCCACACCCGCATAGATGGCCGGGAAGCTGGACAGCAGACCGCCGGACAGGCCCTGGCTGATGGCCAGTGCGGCGTTGCTCAAGGGCGCTTTCAGCCCCTGGAAGATGCCGGTGAGCTGGGTGCCGAGGGTCTTGGCCTGCGTCCAGACCTCGCCAAAGCCGGAGGTCAGGCCCTTGCAGATCTGGGCGCCGATGTCGATGCCCTTCTGCACGAGGGCTGTCTGAGCGTTGCCCAGCGCCTCGTTGAGCTTGTCCACCAGACCGAGGGCAAAGTCATGGACCTTCTTTTTCTGGTCGGCGGTCAGGCCGCCGTAGATGGCATTTGCCGCCCACAGGCCGATGGACTTCCAGTCCTTGTTCTTGACGGCGGTATAGAGGTTGTCGAAGGTGCCCAGCAGGCCGGTGTCGGCGTGGGTCTGCAGCTCCTTCCACAGGTCGTCGAAGCTCTTGATGGACGCCTCTTTGATGTTCTCGGCCACCTCTTCAGTACCGTCGGCGGCGATGGTCTTGACCCGCTCCACGGTCACGAGGGCACCGTCCACCACGTCGTCGTAGGTCTCGGTGATGACCTTCTTCTGGGTCTCGGTGCCGTCGGTCAGGGTCTCGGTCACCGTCTTGGTGCTGGTCTGGATGCCGTCCACGATGCCGGAGGTGGTGGCGGTTACGGTCTTGGCCACCTCCCGCACCGTCTCCATGGTCTGCTTGACGGTCTTTTGACCCTTTTCGTCCACCTCGGTGATGGTCTTGATGTCCTTCAGGACGCCGTCCACCATCTGGCGGGAGGTCTCGGTGATGACCTGCTTTTGCTGGGTCTTGCCGTTGGAGAGCGTTTCGGTGATGTTTTCGGTGGTGCGGGTGATCTTGCCGTCGATTTCGGTCGTGGTGTCCGAGATGGACTTGACGACTTCTGCGGCGGCCTGCTTCGTGGCCTTGCTGGCCTTCTTGGCTCCGCTGGTGATGGCCGGGTAGGGGTTCGCGGCTGTCTGGCTCCCGGCACGGCTGCTGCCGTTGCCGGAGCTGCTTGTGCCCTTCGGCACCCATCCGTTGTCATCGTCCCATTCGAGGTCTTTGTGGGAGTTGTCCCAGTTTTTCTGATTGCGCTTCTGCGTGTAATTTTGGCGCGAAGCCGCGTAAGCGCTATTATAAGCATCCACTGCAGCCGCTGCACCCTGCGGTAAAGCGGCAAGTGCGGCAGCAATACCACGGATGGACGACATCAGCATGTTAAGCGTTGTCAACACGCTGTTCACGGCAAAATCAGCAGCAGAACGCAGGCCGTTCATGCAGGTGTTCCAACCGGAACGGAACGTTTCACTGCTCTTATATGCTGTGATGAGCCCCGCCGTCAGAGCGGCAAATGCAGCTACTGCCAGCCCTATCGGATTTGCTGCAACCACACTGTTCAGTGCAGCCATTGCAACCTTGAAAACGCCTGCGCCAGCGGCGGCCTGTAGATTTGCCGTGTTCAATGCGGTAACAGCCAATTTCTGTGCAGTGGTAACCACCGTTGTTGCCGCAATGGTTGCTTTATACCCGGCGAACGCCGCGCCCGCCGCCGCGACCACCGACGCAGCAATGCCGATGGTGTCCTTGAGCTGGTCCATCTTCTCGTCACTGTCGAGGAAGGAGGTGACCACGTCGTTGAGCTTCACCACAAGGTCGCCCAGCGCCGCAAACAGCCCGCTGGTCAGCTCGCCAGTCAGGGCGGCCACGTTATCCTTCAGGGTGGACATGCGGCCGCTGAAGGTCTGGCTGGCTTCCAGCATGCCGTTGTAAAACTGCCCGCCCTCACTGGTGGCGGCCTGCACTGCATACTGCAGCTCTTCAAAGCTGACCCTGCCGTCCGAGATGCGCTTGTACAGGTCGGACATGCTCTCGCCGGTGGCGTCACAGATCTGGTTCAGCGGGTTAAAGCCCGCGTCGATCATCATGTTGACGTTTTCCAGCGTGACCTTCTGGGCACTGGACATTTTGCCGTAGGCACGCACCAGCGTCTGCAGCTTGTCCGCATTGCCAAGGGAGATGTCGCCCAGCTGTTTCAGCACGCCGGTGGTGTCATCGGCGGCAATGCCGAACTGTAAAAGGGTCTGGGTGCCCTCGGTCAGGTCGGACAGGGCAAAAGGCGTGGATGCCGCCATCTTGCGCAGCTCGGAAAGCTTGGCGGCGGCCAGTTCCTCGTTGCCCAGCATGACCTTGAAGTTGGTCAGATAGCTTTCCATACAGGCGTTGTAGTCCACGCCGCTCTGGACCACCTTGCCCAGTTCCGATGCGGCCTTTTTTGCAAAGTCCGCGATCATGTTTCCAGCGGCAACGGTCCACTTGCTGGTGCTCTTTTCCGCCGGGTCGCTGTTGAGCCTTACTTCGCCGGTGATGCTGAAATCTGCCATGTGTCCACCTCTCATTCAGAGCGCGGGCACAAGGGCACAGGCTTTACAGTTTGATCTCTACCTCCCGTTTGCAGGAGGGATTTTTGCATTTGACCCACACGCCGGATGCCGTGGCCGTGCGCACCGCCCACACGGGCAGGGGCCTGCCGCAGTAGGGGCAGGGCACCGGCACCCGCTCAGTGCCGGAAGCGGGCCAGGAATGCCGCGTCGTGTTCGGCAACGGTCTGGGCAACGGCGGCACCCCCTCTCAAAGATGCAGGCAGGGCAAAGCGCTCCTTCAGCGCGGCGTAATGCTCCCGCATGCTGCCCTCGTAGTCGGCCAGGTCCAGCGTGCGCCAGTTTATGATCTTGGCCATGAGGGTGTCTTCCGGCAGGGCGGCAAACAGCGCCCGGAACCGGAACCAGTGCAGTTTTGCGGTGGTCAGGTCGATGCCGTAGGCCTGCTGGAACGCCGCCACGATGTAGGGCGCGTCACACCGGTAGTCGAACGCCGGGCCGGTGTCGGGCCTGCTGGCGGCAGTGTTTGCCGTGGGTTCTGCGGCCTGTTCTCCGGCGCGGTAAAACTCGATGAGCCAGCTGTATTTTTCCTGCAGGTCGGAGGGTGAAAAACGCTCGGTGTAGAACTGCCCACACAGCTGCAGGGCAAAGGCCACCGGGTCAGCCTCGACCTCTCCATGGCTGTAGGCAGCGGACAGCCGCACCATGTGCCGGAAGTCCGGGTCAATGCGCCTGCCGTGCCATACGGTGGGCAGGGCGTCCGTCAGCAGGTCAGTCATCCAGCGCCGCCAGCTCTGCCAGCAGGGCCTTGCGGCGGGCGGCTTTGTCCACCCGCTCCACCATCCGGACGGCGGGCGGCTGTGCCGGGAAGCTCACAGGCTGCTGGCTGACGATGCGGCCCGCCGTCTGGGTGCGCTGCTGCGCTTTTGCCGCTGCCCGGCGCTGCTTCCGGTTCATGGGCTGGGGCTTGGGGATGCGGCTGGTATAGCGCTGCTTTTCGGCCATGCAGGCCTCGTTGATGGCGTCCAGCACGTCATAGATGGGCGCTGCATTGTTTTCATCCAGACCCAGCCGGGCAGATGCGCCCGCGCCAAGGATCTCGTCAATGCAGGCCATCACGAGACGCGCCTGTGCACGCATATGGTCGCCCAGACGCACGCCGCCGCGGTTGAAGCGTTCCTTTTCGGCCCGGCCCGCCTGCTGCATCCGTTCGTTGGCATCCTCGAAGCGGTCCATGTCGTTGGCGTTCAGCACGGAAAAGTTGAATTCCTGTCCACAAATAACCATTTTCTGGCTCCTTTCGTTGGGCCGTGCCCCGGTGCTGCCCCGGAGAGAACTGTTTTCACGGCATAAAAAATCCCCGTTCCGGGCGGAGCGGGGAAAGATGCGGGGAAGATCAGCCAGCGGCGGTATAGGCAAACTCGTCCGGAGTGCCGATGCCCTTGACGTCGCAGGCAAAGGTGGCCTTGGAACCGGCTGCACCGCCTACGTCGCTGGTGACGATGATGGCAGCGCTGCCTTTCTCGCCCTTGCCGGTGCGCAGGCTGAAGTAGATGTACGGCACAATGACATCACTGCCGGTGCCGAACACGATCTTGCGGGACAGCAGGAAATCCTGGAACGCATCGCCGACGCAGCGGTTGCCGTTGACCGACAGGGTGCGCTGCACAGCGCTCTTGGTGTCGGTGGAGCCGGTGCGGATGAAGGTGTCGGAGTTGGTGGTGGCATTCAGCGCACCGCTGTGCTCCTTGACGTGGTCGGCGCAGACCACCCAGTCAGTCTCCTTGCTCTGGGTGCTCTCGGTCTGGATGGCAAACACGAAGTCGTCCGCCGTCTCGATGCCGGTATAGGACGCGCTGGGCGTGATGCCGGACTTGGTAATGGCTTCTGCTACGGTCATAGCAAAACTCCTTTCATTTGGGCTGGTAGTAGGTCAGGCGCAGCTGCATCTGCATCCGGCAGCTGCCCGCGCTGCTGGTAACGATGTAGCCGGTAGAGGTGACGGCGATGCCGATGGGCTGTCGGGGTGCGGCCAGCGCGGGAAGGTGGTGGCAGTCGTTCTGGGCCAGAACCCAGTCGGTGAGCTGCTCAAAAAAGCCGCTGTTCTGGATGGCCAGCACGTCCGCTTCGCCGTACTCCCGCCGGGACAAAAACAGGTAATTCTTTGCCATGTCCCGCCCGGAAAAATACTTGGTAAGGACCGGGTCGCCGGGGCTGTCCTCGATGGAAAAGGCGGTGGCGTCCTCATCCAGCCCTGCAATGCGGAACGCGGCCCCGGTGGCCTCCTGCTCTTCGGCGATGAGCGGGCAGCTCTTGAGCCACGCCCGCAGGGCGGCAATGGTGGGTTTCTCGCTCATAAGTGTCCCATCCCTCCCCAGAAGGTCGTGACGGCCCGCACACCGTAAAGGGCGAGGTGCTCTCCGACGTCTGCCAGGGCACGCTGGCCCCAGTAGGAGCCGCGCAGACCGGTCTCTCCGTGCAGGCAAGTGCCCTGCTCATGCAGGTAATACTGCTTGCGTGCATAGGGCGCGTCATACACCAGCAGGCCCTCGTCGTACTTGCTGGCGAGGTTCACGCTGTTCTTCAGCATGCCGGTGTCAAAGGGCACATAGCTGTCGATCAGCTTGGCCGCTTCCTGTGCGAGGGCATACTGTGCCTTTTGCAGAGCGGCGGTTTTCTCCGCGCCGAAGTCCGGCCGCCACGACAGCTGCATCTGGATGCCGTCTGTCTGATACCGGAACCCATCCGGCTGGTCAAACTTCGGTTTTGCCGACGGGGCAACGGGCCCGAACGGGATCATTTCGCTCATGGTCTCAGCTCCCTTCCACATGCCAGTGCGGCAGCAGCGGTTCCCGGTTGTCCGAGATGGCCGACACGGTGCAGCACAGGTGCGTTTTTTCGAGGTGGGCGTACTCGGCGGCGGTCAGGGTGGTCACCGCGCCCTGCACCAGCTTCCAGCCGCGTTTCAGCGTCCAGTGCCTGCGCTTTTCGGCGGCAGGCAGCGCCGCCCACTGGGCATAGGGCAGATAGTCCGCCGTGCACACGCTGGCCGGGATGCGGATGTGGGTGGTGCGCTCCGGGTCCTTGGCGGTGCCGGAGCCGGAAGAACCGCGCCGCTCCCGCCAGCTGCAGGCCGGAAACACCCAGCACACCGGCGTGTCGGTCTCGGTTGCGGTGTCGCGGATGAGGTTGACCACAGTGACAGTGCCCTGCATCAGAAACACCCCCTGTACAGCAGGCCGTGGGGGTCTGCGCCAAGAGCGTTTTCCAGGACGTGCCACGCTTCCGTGCGCACCGCTGCGGACAGGCTGCTGTTTGCCGAAAAGCTCACGCTCCATCCGTCGTTGGAGACGCTTGCCGCGCCCGGAACCGCACCCACGGCGGCCTGTGCGGCAAACAGATCCACGATCTGGGCGCAGGCGTCGGCCAGCATCTGGCGGCAATCCTCACACCCGGCGGCGTGGGCTTCTGCCCGGCCAAAGGTGGCGCTGTCGATCAGGCGGGACGCCCGGCTGCACAGCACCCCGAAGGCCGCTTCCGGCACCGTACCGCCCGCCGCCTGGTATTCGTCATAGGTACAGTACAGCATGGCAGCTCCTTTCCTTAGGCGTGCTTCTTGACGAGGATGGCGGCGGCCTTGGTCACCTTGTAGGCGTAGACCTTACGGCCCTGCACGGCAGATGCGCCGATGAAGTCGCCGGAGCCGGAGAGATCCTGCAGGTGGACGGGAACGGCCCACTCGTCGATGACGGCGAACCAGTTGGGATGACCGGCCACATACTCGACGTTCTCGCCCAGGGTGGAATCCTCGAACACGGTGTAGCCTGCGATCTTGCCCACAGCGCCGGTCTGAACGACTGCGTCACCCAGGTCGGAAGCCTTGATGAACTCGGGGCTCTTCAGAAGCAGGCCGTAGGTGTCCGGGGAGACCAGTAGCCAGCGGCCTGCAGTGGGCACGCCGATGGAGGACTGCTGGGTGCGAGCATCCACGATGTTGGCGTAGATGGTCTTTTCGGTCAGGGCGGTGGTATTGCCGAAGGCAGTGCCTGCGGTGGTCAGCTCCGCAGAGCCGTCGGAATCCACCTGCAGCGCCAACGAATAACCGGCACTGTCCAGACGGTCGGCCACCAGATCGTCGGGAACACTGACGGCGTCGAAACCGTCGATGATCTCATTGACGGCCTTGTCCTTGTCGATGTTGACGGTGAGGTAGGTGGTGTCGCCGCTGGTCTGCTTTGCGCCCTTGACCTTGTCGTAGTCGTTCACAACCACCTCAGTGTCACGGACAGGGACCTTGACGGAACCGGCCTTGGGGCTGCCCTCGTAGCGGTTGTTGCAGATCACGCCGACTTTCTTCACCAGCGTCTTGCGCAGCTTGAGGTCGACCAGATTGGAATAGCGGACCTGTGCTTCATGTGCCATAAGAATATCCTTTCTCTCATTCGATGTTGATATCGGGGTTCATCTTCTTGAAGGCAGCGGTCACGGGGTCAACATCCCCGGCGGGCGGGGTGCCATGCTCTTTGCCGCTGGAAACGTGAACGGAACCAGCGCCGCCCTCTGCCGCCTCGCCAAAGGCCCAGGGGTTCGCCTTTGCGGCTTCCTCCAGCGCCTTGGAGATATCGGTGGAACGGTCCTTGGAACCCTTGAGGGCATCCAGATCCAGCAGTGCCCGGACTGCCTTGACGCTGCGGCCCTTGGCTCCCAGAATGGCGGTGTTCAGGGCATTGTCAAAGGCAAAGCCCTCAGCCTGAGCCTGCATATCGCCCTTGAGCTTTGCCAGTTCGGCCTCGTACTCCTCGGGCTTCTTCTTGCCATCAAAGGCGGCAAGGCCGTCCTGGGCAGTCTTGAGCTGGGTCTGAGCGTTTTCCAGCTGGCTCTTGTACTGCTCGGCGGCAGTCTTTTCCCGGTTGACATCGTTGCCGTTCTCGGCCATGATCCAGTTCAGCTGTTCATCGGTGATGCCGGGGATCTTGTTCTTCACGTCTTCACGCTTCATGGTGGAAACTC
>ENA-OVFR01001213-OVFR01001213.1-human-gut-metagenome-genome-assembly--contig:-NODE-1213-length-13797-cov-4.918789_pt1 | contig 13797 bp, 9 predicted proteins | sample MGYA00237762_ERZ505403 | MGnify/ENA primary metagenome ERZ505403 (study PRJEB26158, sample SAMN06016376) | human gut metagenome | biome: human gut; feature: ankylosing spondylitis patient; material... | reverse complement strand
TGTTTCCGGGTTTCAGATCGGACAGAAAGTTACGATTGAACCACAGGTTTATTGTGGACACTGCTATCCGTGTCGCCATGGAAAATATAATCTTTGCGAGGAATTAAAGGTTATGGGATTCCAGACCACAGGTACGGCTTCTGAATATTTTGCAGTAGATGCATCTAAGGTAACACCGATTCCGGATGATATGTCTTATGAAGAAGGGGCGATGATCGAGCCTCTTGCAGTTGCAGTTCATGGAGTAAAGCAGATGGGCGATGTAAAAGGAATGAATATCACAGTAATCGGCGCAGGTCCAATTGGAAATCTTGTTGCACAAACAGCAAAAGGGATGGGAGCAGCAAAGGTTATGATTACCGATGTCAGTGATCTGCGTTTGGAAAAAGCAAAAGAATGTGGAATTGATGTATGTGTCAACACGCTGCACAAAGATTTTGGAGAGGCTATGGTAGAGGCATTTGGTCCGGATAAGGCAGATGTGATCTATGACTGTGCAGGAAATAACATTACGATGGGGCAGGCAATCAAATATGCAAGAAAAGGAAGTGTGATCGTACTGGTTGCAGTATTTGCAGGAATGGCAGAGGTGGATCTGGCAGTCGCAAATGATCACGAACTCGATATTAAAAGTACCATGATGTACCGGCATGACGATTATGTAGATGGTATCCGTCTTGTCAATGAGGGAAAGGTACATTTGAAACCATTAATTTCAAAAACGTTTGCATTTAAAGATTATCTGAAAGCATACCAGTACATTGACGATAACCGTGAGACTACAATGAAAGTGATTATCAATGTACAGGAAAAATAAAGGTGGAAGACATGAAAAAAAGGAGACATCCCGGCGGTGTCTTCTTTTTTGTTATGGCGACGAGGAAAATGCACGCACTTGTGCAGGTGCATTTGACGACCGCTAATCAGAGCGAGATTCGCAGAGCGTATCTCGTCTCCATATATGAAAAATGCATTCGATTGTTATAAAATAATCATAGAATCAGAAGAGGCAGGAGGAAAGAAAGATGAGTGAACATGCAAAAAGAATGAAGCGGGAATTAGTGATGAAAGGTACCATTCTTGATGTATACAAAGACACAATGGAACTTCCAAATGGCAAAACAGAAGAATGGGATTTTGTCTCACATAGAAAGGGAGCTGCGGCAGTTGTTGCAGTGCGTGAGGATGGAAAACTGCTAATGGTGAGACAGTACCGGAATGCTTTAGAGCGTATGACGTTAGAGATTCCTGCCGGAGCGAGAGACAGTGTGACAGAAGATACCAAAGTGTGTGCTGCAAGGGAACTCGAAGAGGAGACCGGATACCGGAGTGAGAATCTGTCATTTTTGCTTTCACTTCGAACGACAGTTGCATTTTGTGATGAATTTATCGATGTGTACCTTGCAAGAGATTTAGTGAAGAGTGAACAGAATCTGGATGAGGGAGAAGCGATTGATGTGGAAACACATGATGTAGATGAATTGTGTGAAATGATCTATGCAGGTAAAATACAGGATTCCAAGACGGTTTCCGCAATCCTTGCCTATAAGAATTTGTTGAATAAGGATTCTGGAAAAGCATAGATTATTAGTAAGATAGATTTTTGGTAGAAAATTGTGATTCAAAAAAATAGGATTATCTATGCACTATGTTTCCTTGCCGGAATATTGCTTGTCAATCTTATGGGAAACGGTTTACTGAACACCTATGGTGTGACTTCCTTCTGGGATCAGTCAGCGGTCACTTTCTGGAGCATGTCCTATGACCAGTATTTCTGGTATATTTTTTTCCTGCGGACGAAAGGGCTGATTCTGATCCTGCTGCTTGGCACAATATTTGGCAGGAGGGTCGTGACAAGGGTTTTTCTGGCACTGTTTCTGTTCCTGACAGGAACATTTATCACAATGTCAGTGATAGAACGGGGGCTGTCAGGAATCGCAGCAGTTTTACTGGCAATGCTTCCGCAGTGGATTTTTTATTTACTGGCGTTCACTGTGTATGAGAGAGGAAGAGAAAGAAAGATAATAGTTGTCTGTGTTTTGCTCGTTGTGCTTGGGTGTCTTGCAGAGGGGTATATTTCACCATTTTTCCTGAAAAAAGTACTATGACAGCGAAAATGGGGCAGATTATGTAATATGTATGTAAAAAAATTGTAATGAATAATTACAACATATGGTAAGACAGAAATTACAAAAAACGACATGTTGTATATGGACAAAAAGAAACAAAAAACAGGCAAAAATACTGATTGCAATTTGATTTCTGAATCATTATAATAGGGAATATACCTCGAAAATGAGGTATTTTTTCGGCTTGAAAGAGTTTACATTGAGAGAAAAGAATTGGGGCAGGTAATGAGCATGAATCAGGATATACATAATTTTATCCAATATCTTCATCAGGAAAAACAAACTTCAGAGAATACAGAAGTATCTTATGAGCGAGACTTAAAGAAGATGACTCTGTATTTAACAGCACATGGAGTGGATAGAATTGACGCTGTTACCCCAGAAGTTCTGAATTCTTATGTGATAGAGTTAGAACAGTCAGGATTAAAGCCTGCAACAGTATCCAGAAGTGTTGCGTCCATGAAAGCATTCTTTCACTATGAAGAGTTAGAACAAAGGACAAGCGCAGATCCAGCTTTTGAACTGAAAGCTCCAAAGGTGGAGAAGAAAGCCCCAACTATTCTGACAACAGAGCAAACAAACCGCCTGTTAGCCCAGCCGAAGGATAATTCGGCGAAAGGTCTGCGTGATAAAGCAATGCTTGAATTGTTGTATGCAACAGGAATCCGTGTTTCTGAATTGATCTCTTTGAAATTAACAGATGTGAATTTTGATACCGGGTATATTACATGTGTAGATTCACACAAGGAGCGTATGATTCCAATGACTCCGGTGGCAAAGGACGCACTTGTCAGATATATCAAGGATGGACGTCCACAGTTGGTGAAGGATGAGAATTCCATCTGGTTGTTTACCAATTGTTCCGGGGATGCGATGAGCCGTCAGGGATTCTGGAAGCTGATCAAGGCCTATGGAAAGCGGGCAGGAATAGAGTCCGAGATCACTCCGCATATGCTGCGACATTCTTTTGCTGCACATCTTGTGTGCAGCGGGGCAGACTTAAAGAGCGTGCAGGAGATATTAGGACATTCCGATATTTCAACAACACAGATGTATGCACATATGAATCAGACTGCAAATGTATAAATAGGTACCGTGTAGTCTGCAGATATACACATAACATAATAATAGATAGAGTGTTCAGGATAAAATCCTATTGGGATTTATTTGCATATCAGTCGAGCAGATTTCGTACATCTTCCAGGGAACAGCCCTGTTTGAAAGCAATTGCTTTTAAATCTTCAAATTCCGGTTTTTCATGGTTTACATGATAACCGGAATTTTTTTTTATGCGGATTTTTCCGTAAGGAGTTTCTTTTGTCTCAAACGTGGAGACAAGTTTTGCACGTTCGTAAACAGCATAACGGATGCCGCGGGTGGTTGTGTGCTGAAAGAAAAGGTTTGTGAACTTTTCTTTTTCAGACAGCGGACAGAGGCAGGTCAGGATAATCCCTGGTCTGCCTTTTTTCATCTGGATCGGGATCGTATATACATCGAGTGCGCCGGCATTTAAAAGGGTTTCCGCAGCAAAGCTTATATCTTCGCCTGTCATATCATCCAGATTGCAGGAGATACTTAAAATTTTATCATCATAACCGTTCGCCTGAACATCACCGAGAAATGTCCGGACACAGTTGGCGGTTTCAAAGTTTTTTTGTCCCATGCCGTAGCCGATATGTTCTAAAGTCATAACAGGCATTTCTTCAAAACCTTCCACATAATGACGAAGGATAGCGGCACCGGTTGGCGTCAGAAGTTCGCCCTTTATGGAACCGGTATAAAAAGGGATTCCTTTTAAAAGCTCTACAGTCGCAGGAGCCGGAACCGGGAGGATGCCGTGGGCACATTTTACAAATCCACTTCCGACATGAAGCGGGGAAGCGAATACTTTTTCCGGTGTAATCAGATACATGAGAAGAGCACAGCCACAGACATCAGCCAGCGCATCCAAAGTTCCAACCTCATGAAAATGGATCTGTTCTAATGTGGTGTTGTGTACGGCAGATTCTGCTTCTCCGATCAGGCGATAGATAGCAGCGGCATCTGCTTTTACCTGGGCAGGAAGCTGTAAGTGTTCGATCTGTGCGAGGATGGACTGATAACTGTGATGCGTGTGCGCATGGGAAGATTCATCATGATGATGTTCAGCTGCCTCATGCTTGTTCGTGTGTACATGTTCTGCTTCTGTGTGATCATGGGTATGTGTATGTACATGTTCATGTACATGCACGCCTTCCTCTTCTCCGTTTATCATAACATGCATATGTGTGCCGGAAATGCCGCACTTTTTTGATTCTTCCGCAGAAATCTGAATCCCATATTCCGAGAAAGCCTGATTCATCGTCTGCAAAAATAATTCTTTCTGGTCGCATATTTCATAAAGGGCAGCCATGAGCATGTCTCCGGCAGCACCCATCTTACATTCAAAATATAATGTTTTCATAGATAAAATTCCTTTCTGATAGTAAAAACAAAGGTCAGAATTCTGTTACATGTTATGTAAAAAGAGGTAACGGAATGTGCCTGACTTATTTTATTTTAATCGACATTTTCATAGTATGCAAGCAGGGATTCCTGTTGGTAAATTTCTACAAAAAATGGAAACTAATTTTGTGAAAGTAGTTTCTTGTGAGAAAAACTGGAACATGTTACAATAATGGAAACGGAAATATTAAAAATAGTTTCCAAGCAGAGAACATGGATAAAATAATGCAGACAAATGAAAGAGCAAGAGTAAGAAACAGAATACAGACGAAAAGGGGAGAGAACATGGAGTTACGGGAGACCATTTTAGAGGGAACGATTCAGGCATTTAATAAAAAGGGATTGAAGTTTACGATGGATGATATCGCCGCCCTGCTTGGAATCAGTAAGAAAACGATTTATACCGTATTTCAGGATAAGAATACACTGGTGTCAGAGATGGTGGATTACTGTTTTGATTCCATCAAAGAGAGCGAGCAGAAAGTACTCTCGGATACTTCGCTTGATACGGTTGGGAAGATTAGGGCAATTTTAGGAGTGCTCCCGGAGGGTTATAAAGACATTGATTTCCGCCAGCTATATTTATTGAAAGATAAATATCCAAAAATTTATAAAAAAGTGGAGCAGCGGTTAGAGACAGGATGGGAGACAACGATCGCGTTGATCCAGCAGGGGATTCATGAGGGCACGGTCCGGCCGATTCAGATTCCGATTTTGAAAACCATGCTGGAGGCAACTCTTGAGCAGTTTTTCCAGAGAGATATTCTGATCACAAATCAGATTTCCTACAATGAGGCGTTAGAGGAAGTAGTCAATATACTGGTGGATGGAATTACAAGGTAAAAGATAGCATGGAGTTCGTTACACAGAAGAACAGAGAGGTGAGGATGATGTCAGAACGTATTTATTTGAATAATGACTGGAAGTTTGCAGAACAGTTTGAAGCTTCTATGACAGAGGCAGCTTATGATGACAGTACAATGCAGAATGTCAGGCTTCCACATACCTGTAAGGAAACGCCGCTTCACTATTTTGATGAACATTGTTATCAGATGATCAGTGGTTATCGAAGAGTCATCGAGGCAGAGAAAGAGTGGGAAGGAAAAAAGATATTACTGACAATCGATGGTGCCGCCCATGACAGCGAAGTATTTTTAAATGGGGAGAAAGTGGGAGAACATCACTGTGGATACACAGCTTTTACGATGGATATCAGCGGAGCACTCCGCTATGGAGAAAAAAATATCCTTGTCGTGAAAGTAGACAGCAGGGAGGACTTGAATATTCCACCGTTTGGTTATGTGATCGACTATATGACATACGGCGGCATTTACCGGGATGTCTATCTGGATATTAAAAATAAAGACTACATCGAAGATATTTTTATCAGGACAGACATTGGACAAATGGACGGACAGAATGCAGAACTCATCTCTGAGGTGACGGTGCAAAGAACGCAGGAGGGATTGTTTTTAAAACAGAGTCTTAAAAATAAAAAGACAGGAGAGTATCGGCCATTAGGGGAGAGTGAAATCTCCGGCACTTCCATGCAGCTTTCCTATCCGGTAGAAAATGTGATTCTGTGGGATCTGGAACATCCGGAACTTTATGAAGTTAAGACAGAATTAATCTGTGATGGAAAGTTAATGGATGAGAGGATAGACCGAATCGGATTCCGCAGGGCAGAATTCAAAAAAGACGGATTTTATCTGAACGGCAAAAAAATAAAACTGAGAGGTTTAAATCGTCACCAGAGTTACCCGTATGTTGGATATGCAATGCCAAAATCCATGCAGCGGTTGGATGCGGATATTTTAAAGAGGGAGCTGGGGGTGAATGCAGTGCGCACCTCCCACTATCCACAGTCCCATTATTTTATAGAGCGGTGTGACGAAATAGGACTTCTTGTTTTTACAGAAATTCCGGGATGGCAGCATATCGGTGATGCTGCATGGAAAGATCAGGCAGTGGAAAATGTCAGGGATATGGTGAAACAGTACCGGAATCACACTTCGATCATTCTCTGGGGCGTGCGTATTAATGAATCGCAGGATGATGATGCATTTTACAGAAGAACAAATGAGGCGGCGCATGAATTCGATGATTCGAGACCGACAGGTGGTGTGCGTGCAAACAGAAAAAGCAGTCTGCTGGAAGATGTGTATACCTACAATGATTTTGTGCATGATGGAAAAGCAAAGGGATGTGAGCCGAAAAAGAATGTGACATCGGATATGGAAAAGCCATACCTCATCAGTGAATACAATGGGCATATGTATCCGACGAAGACTTTTGACTGGGAAGAACACCGGGCAGAGCATGCGCTCCGCCATGCAAATGTTTTGGATGCGGTGGCAGCCGAGGAGGACATTGCAGGATGCTTTGGCTGGTGCATGTTTGATTACAACACTCACAAGGATTTCGGAAGTGGTGACCGCATCTGTTATCACGGAGTCATGGATATGTTCCGCAATCCGAAACTGGCAGCGGCGGTCTATGCTTGTCAGCAGGAGAAAGAGCCGGTGCTGGAATTAAGTTCTTCCATGGATATTGGGGAACATCCGGGATGTAACCGCGGGGAAACCTATATTTTTACGAATGCGGATAAGGTGCGGATGTATAAAAATGACCGGTTCATTAAGGAGTACAGTGCCGCAGATTCTCCGTACACACATCTGAAACACGGTCCGATTCTTATCGATGATTTTATCGGGGATGCCCTGCAGGAAGAACATATGAAACCGGGACAGGAAGCCGGTGTGAAAAAAGCTTTGAATGCGTTTACAAGGTTTGGGTTCGCAAAGCTTCCAAAGTCCATTTATGCAACGGGAATATGGCTGATTCTTCGCTATCATATGAATATGGAAGAGGCAGTCCGGTTGTATAACAAATACATTGGCGACTGGGGTGGCACCTCCACAACGTATCGTTTTGAGGCGGTGATGGTGGATGTATCTACAAGGCAGGAGCGGGTGGTGAAAACAATCATCAAAGAACCGATGACAGAGCGGAAGATTTCAGCAGTGGCGGATCATGAGAATCTGATCGACGCAGAGAGTTATGATGTGGCTGAGGTTCGGATTCAGGCACAGGACGAACACGGCAATATCCTTCCATTTTACAATGAACCACTTACCTTTGAGACAGAGGGACCGATTGAAATCATCGGACCAAAGACGGTGGCTTTGCAGGGAGGAATGGGCGGCGCTTATGTGAAGAGCAAAAGGCTTCAGCCAGGAGAAAAGCAGAATGCGGCACTTATCATACGGGATTGTGACACGGAGATAAAAATCGGTTTTACGGTTCAAAGTGAGAGGAATTTTTAAAGTTTGGAGAGAATGAAAACATGACAGACAGATCAAGCGTGATTTTTGGAAATAAAATGCCGGACAAGGTTTACAAAAAGGCAGTGAAGTCCAAAAAGAAATATATGAAAAAATTTGGAGATGATTCCCAGAAAAATTATGAGGTGGCGGTCGAGAAGAACCGTTATATCGGAGATTCCCTGGGGGTTTATAATATTCTGGTTGGAAATCCGGCAGAGAATGTACATTATGATGTCAATGCACATGCGGAAAAAGGTACATTTGACACAGAAAAAGGGATCATTGTCGGAAATATCCGTATGGGATTCGGACACTACCGCATTTCGATGGCGATGGCGTCTGCGGCGAAGGCGATGGGTTATACGCCTTACTGGATGGACTTAAATTCCTATGGAGAGACGACCTGCACGAAAGTGATCGGCGCACAGAATGATCTGTATTCACTCGGCTCAAGGCTTTCGAAAAATCCAATCTTCAACAAACTGGTCTGGGAGCCAATGAATTATGAGGGATTCCGGGCATTGTCCTACAATGCGGCAGACCAGAAAAATGCGGAGCTGATGGCTCCGGTGTACCGCAATGTGCCGAAAGATATCCCGTTGATCGGAACACATGTCTGGCCGGCGCAGGCAGCCGTACATGCCGGAATGAAATACGTGGTGAATGCGATCCCGGATAACTGGCCGATGGCACTACATTTGTCAGAGGGAAGCGTGCATACGATCCAGTGTCATAATTCCTATATGGGATACCGCATTTTAAATGGCATGAATAAAGATAAAGTAAATAAACCAATGCCATCCGACAGCCTTGTATACACAGGACATTACATTGACCATGAACTTGTGCAGGGCATCGAAGCGGACTGTGCGGCGCGTATCAAAAGAAAAGAGAATGGCGAGCCGATGCGTTTCCTTTTAACGATTGGCGGGGCTGGTGCGCAGAAGGAGATTTTTGCAGCGATCATCAAATTCCTGCTTCCATATATTGAGAAGAAGCAGGCGGCGTTATACGTCAATGTGGGCGATTACAAAAATGTCTGGGAATCATTGCTTGCAGAGATTCCTGAGATGAAAAAATATGCAACAGAACACTTTGATCACTGGGCAGATACGGAAGCATTTGCAAAAAAAGCACTGGATGAGAAGGAGAAAATCGAGGGAATCCACGGATTCTGGCACAAAAATATTTTCGAGGCGGTATACTGCACGAATCTTCTCATGAGAAGCTGTGATGTCTTAGTGACAAAACCGAGCGAACTCGCATTTTATCCGGTGCCGAAACTGTTCATCCGCCGCGTGGGAAAACATGAGATGTGGGGTGCGATCCATTCTGCGGAGGTGGGAGACGGAACGTTAGAGTGCCGGGATATTCCGCACACGATCCAGATGCTGGAAATATTTTTACAGGACGATACTTTCCTTTCAGATATGTGTCAGAACATTGTGACGAATAAAAAATCAGGTCTTTATGACGGTGCTTACAAAGTTGTGGAACTTGCAATGGGATTAAAAAATAAACAGAAATGATGAATTTTCAATGGAGAAAAAGGAGATTTTTACGATGGAAGCAAAGAGAAGTTTGAGCGGCAGAGAGAAATTTGCCTATGGAATCGGGGCAGTGGGAAAGGATATGGTCTACATGCTTTCCGCCAGCTACATTTCCATTTATTTTCTGGATGTTATGGGAATCAGCGCAGCAGCGATCGCAGTTCTTTTGATGGCAGCCCGCGTGTTTGATGCATTTAACGACCCGATCATGGGTGTGCTGGTTGCAAAGACAAAAACGAGATGGGGAAAATTCCGTCCGTGGCTGCTTGTCGGTACAGTCACAAACGCAGTTGTACTTTACCTGATGTTCACGATCCCGCCGGAATTAAACGGTGCAGGGTTAGTGGCATATGCGTCTGTTACCTACATTTTGTGGGGCATGACTTACACGATGATGGATATTCCATTCTGGAGTATGATTCCGGCATTTACCGAGGCTGGAAAAGAAAGAGAGGGATTGTCTGCATTTGCACGTTCCTGCGCAGGTGTCGGCTCCGCACTGGTATCGATCGTCACAGTCATGAGTGTTGCCGCACTTGGAAAAGCATTCGGCGGAACGACAGACAATGAGATCAACCGTATCGGATACAGTAAATTTGCACTGATCATTGCAGTGTTATTTGTGATCTTCATTCTGATCACCTGTCTGTGCATCAAAGAAAAATCAACGGTCGATATGAAGAACGCTTCCATCGGTGAGATGTTTCGGGCGCTGATCCAGAATGACCAGGCAATGACGGTTGTAGTCGCAATTGTAATGATCAATACGGCCTTATATATCACCCAGCAGCTGGTTTACTTTTTCTTAAAATATGATTTCAGCCCAAGTACTTATCAGGGAGATTTTACGCTGTTTAATATGGTCGGCGGCGGATGTCAGATTTTGGCGATGATGATCCTGTTTCCGGTGCTCCGCAGATTCATGGACACGATTAAAATTTTCTATACCTGTTCTGGAATGGCAGTGACCGGATATATCCTGATCATTATTATTTCAGCAACCGGAACAAGTTCTGTCGTATGGCTGTTTATTCCGGCGGCACTGATCATGGCGGCAGTCGGTGTGTTGAATGTAATCATTACCATCTTTTTAGCAAATACGGTAGATTATGGTGAATTTAAAAATAACCGGAGAGACGAATCCGTCATTTTTTCCATGCAGACGTTTGTTGTCAAGCTCGCCTCAGGAATCGCCGGATTTATATCTTCGATGGTTTTATTTGTGTTCCATATCAGTTCAAACAAAGAAGCGGTAGTAACGGAACCGATCGCAGCATCCTCCCGCATGGGACTGCGTTTATCCATGACGATCATTCCAATCGTTGTGCTGGTGATCGGATTTATCGTATTTAAGAAACGTTATATTCTGACAGACCGGAAGTTAGCCGAGATCTCCAAAGAATTAGAGAAAAAACATCAGAATTAAAAGAGGAGAAAATCATGATTCAGACAGCCAATGATATTTTTGTGTTACATACAGCACATACGACCTATGCGTTCCGCAAATTGCCGACAGGGCAGTTGGAGCATTTATATTATGGAAGAAAAATCCATGTGTGTGAGCCTCTGGATGAAAATGCAGTCGCACCTTTGATCGAAAAACATACCTTTCAGCCGGGCAACAGCTGTGTCTACGACAGGGAACATGACGCCTATACGTTAGAGGATGTGTGTCTGGAAATGTCCGCTTATGGAAAGGGAGATATCAGGGAGCCGTTTGTGGAACTTATCTATGAAGATGGAAGTTTTTCTTCGGATTTTGTGTATGAATCGTCTGCCCGGTTTGAGGGAAGAGAGGCGAGAGATGCAGAGGATGCATTGCCAGCTTCCTATGATGAGAAAGATCAGGTGGAACATCTATGTGTGACGTTAAAAGACAACAATTCTGCTTTGAAATTAGAACTTCATTATTATATTTATGAGGATTGTGATGTGATCACAAGAAGTGCAAAACTCATCAATGACGGTGAAAATGCAGTGCAGATCCGGCGGCTGATGAGCTGTCAGGTCGATTTTCCGTCATCGGATCATGTGTTTACCTCATTTCATGGCGCGTGGGCGAGGGAGATGCGAAGATGGGATGTCCCGGTGGCGGCGGGAAAATACGTGAATGCTTCTTATACCGGAACTTCCTCAAGCAGAGCGAATCCGTTTGTGATGTTAAGTGGGAGAGAGACCACGGAGGATACCGGGGACTGCTATGGATTCAATCTTGTATACAGCGGAAACCATTATGAGGCGGTCGAAGTGAACAGCTATGGAAAAACAAGGTTTGTCTCTGGGATCAATCCGCAGAATTTTTGCTGGCAGCTTCCGGCAGGGGAAAGTTTTGAGACACCGGAGGCAGTGATGGCTTATTCCAGAGCAGGATACAATGGTATGAGCCAGTGTATGCACCGTTTTGTGCGGGAACATATTGTGCGTGGTGCGTGGAAGAAAAAAGTGCGCCCGGTATTGTTGAACAGCTGGGAAGCTGCGTATTTCGATATTAATGAGAAAAAACTGCTCCAGCTCGCAAGAGCCGGAAAAGAAGCAGGGATTGAACTGTTTGTGATGGACGATGGATGGTTTGGTCACAGGGACAATGACCGGTCATCGCTCGGAGACTGGAAGGTGAATACGAAAAAGCTTCCGAACGGGTTGGCTGGTCTCTGTAAAAAAATCAACGATCTCGGTATGGATTTTGGTATATGGGTAGAGCCGGAGATGGTGAACGTGGACAGTGAACTTTATCAGGCGCACCCGGACTGGGCGATGGATATTTCGGGCAAAAATCACTCCGAGGGAAGAAATCAGCGGCTGCTCGACCTGAGCCGGGCAGAGGTGCAGGACTATATCATTGGGCAGATGAGTGACCTGTTCTCATCTGCAAATATCGCCTATGTGAAATGGGATATGAACCGGATCGTGACCGATTATTATTCAAAGACACTTCCACCAGAGCGGCAGGGGGAGGTAGCACACCGCTATGTGCTTGGACTTTACCGGTGTATGAGGAAGTTGACAGAGCGATTCCCGGAAATTTTATTTGAGGGATGTGCAGCAGGTGGCAACCGGTTTGATCTTGGAATCTTATCGTATTTCCCACAGATCTGGGCGAGTGATGACACAGACGCACTGTGCCGTGCGGAGATTCAGACCGGATACAGTTATGGTTATCCGATGTCCGTGGTGAGCGCACATGTCTCATCCTGCCCGAATCATCAGACGCTCCGCGTGACACCGCTTGAGACAAGATTTCAGGTGGCAGCGTTTGGAGCCTGCGGATATGAATGTAATTTCTGCGATATGAAAAAGGAGGAATTTGAGGCGGTAAAAGCGCAGATCGCACTTTATAAAGAGTGGCGCAAAGTGCTGCAGACAGGTTCTTTTTACAGGGGAAGAAATTTTTCGGATCAGGGCAGCACCGGCAGTTTGTCAGGTCCGCTGACCGGAAATATCCAGGAGTGGACGTGTGTATCGGAAGACCGGGAAAAAGCGGTTGGCTTTTTGATGCAGAAACTTGTGTCGCCGAACACGCAGTTTGAATATTATCGTCCGAATGGGTTAAACCCGGAAGCCAGATATCATTTTTACAACCGTAGTTTAAAATATAATGTAAAAGAGTTTGGTGATCTGGTAAACACCGTGGCTCCGGTGCATATCAGGCAGGATTCTGTCGCACATAATCTGATCGCAAAGTTTGTGAAAATGGATGGTGAGGCAGAAGATTTCTGTGCATATGGCGATGCACTCATGTATGCCGGAGTAAAATTAAAGCAGGCATTTGGAGGCACCGGCTACAATGAACAGATAAGGCATTTCCCAGACTTTGCATCCAGGATGTACTTTATGGAGCAGATGAACGATTGACGGAGTGAAAAATTTGGAGGTGCGTTTCTTCCATGGCTTCTGTGTGTTGATAGAAATGAAATAGCAAGAGGTGCTCTGTGAAAATATTGTGAGGATTGTGTAAATTTATCCATGGTTCGTTTTAGACTTTAAGTTTATGTACATTCATAAATGGACGTCTGGCTCTCTGTGTCCGTCTACGAAAAATTCTCTGCAACTTTATTTAGCGCAAGTAAATGTCAGAATCAGCATCGTTTATTGTAGGGCAAAAATTAAAAAATACCCGGATAATTTTTGCCCTACTTCTCTGCTGATTTTCTGACATGTAACTTGCGCACAATAAAGTTGCAAAGAGAGTTTTCCGTAGACGGACACAGAGAGCCAGACGTCCATTTTTTGAATGAACATAAACAATCGAAGAAGTCTAAAACGAACCATGGATAAATAAACAATCCGAGCTATTTTCACAGAGCACCT
>ENA-OVFR01001201-OVFR01001201.1-human-gut-metagenome-genome-assembly--contig:-NODE-1201-length-13903-cov-2.915872_pt1 | contig 13903 bp, 10 predicted proteins | sample MGYA00237762_ERZ505403 | MGnify/ENA primary metagenome ERZ505403 (study PRJEB26158, sample SAMN06016376) | human gut metagenome | biome: human gut; feature: ankylosing spondylitis patient; material... | reverse complement strand
GGCTCTATCTCTAATTTTTGTTTTCAACTCGTCATGCTGTTCAATTCGTTCGTTCTCCAAGCGCTCTTCGTATCGCTCTTTATTCTTGGGGGAACTCCAATAAAAATATTTGCATATCATCATAATTCCAGGGAAGATACCTGCGCCAGCAAAGCCCCATAAAATGCCCTCTAACTTTGTTTCAATCAACAGCGCAACAATCAAACAAGCCACACCGAAAAGCACATGTAGTATCCCGGTTATCAAATTACTCTTTTTCATTTTCTGCACCTCTTTCATAGATAAAGATTTCTTCAATCCGTTTACCAAAAAAGTCTGAAATTGCAAAAGCTAATTCCAATGATGGATTATACTTTCCTGTTTCGATTGAACTAATGGTTTGTCTTGAAACACGAAGCATTTTTGCAAAATCATCTTGATTTAATCCTCGCTCCTTTCGTAACTGCTCAACTTTATTCTTCAAAAAAACGCCTCCTTGCATGACAAGTTTCCTTTACAAACTTACTATAGCATGACGCGCCCATCTTGTCAAGTTTCCTTTACAATATTTACTTCTTAATCATGGGAAAATTACAATTTATTCATACAGTAAGAGTGCCCAAACATTTTTTGTCCGGGCGCTCTCAGTATCAGTCATGGATCATCCGCTTTGGCAATATCTGTCGAAAAATTCACCGACGCCTCGCCGGAGTCTGATTTTTCCGTGAGCGGGCAAAAAAGAGCGCCCGCCAAATGACGGGCGCTTCCCCTTTGTTCACTTCAGGTATTTTGCGACTTCCTGCTCAAGCTCCTGCCACACGGAATATTTCGCGCCGTGCTCGTCGAAGAAAGCCTTCAAATCGCGGTTCAGCGCGCTCATTTCGTCGACCGCGTTCATCGCATGGTCGGACGCGCAGATCTTTCCGAGGCTCGTGGCGGACATGAGCTTAAAAAAGCGCAGACAGGTCTTGTGGTACGCCGCGCCTTCAAACTCCACGTTGTCCTTCGGCAAAATTTCATGTCCCGCGTTTTTGATCGCACGGTAGCCGTCGATCAGTCGGCTTAAATAGGCCGTGTTGCCCTTGAGCTTTTTGAGGTCGACGGACGCCACATACTCCCGCTCCCGATGGCCTGCCGAGGCCGCAAAGGCAAACATCACGTTTTTCTCCGGCAGCGAAGCGCTCAGCGCACTTGCGCGCATGTCGTTTCCCACAAAGACGATATTCTTTGTCGGATTCGTCCGCAGGGTATCGAGGATCGCGTCGAGCTGTGTATAGCGCAGGACGACGAAGATCACGTCGTACTTGTCCTCCGCTTTCAGCTCCGCCGTGACCGGAATGCGGCTGACCGACATGCGGGGCGAAAACTTATCCTTGATCCGAAGGCCGTTTTTTGGGATGCTCTCGCCCCATGCTCCCCGCGTCAGCAGCGTGACGTCCTTTCCCGCGCGGAAGAAATTCCGCGCCAGATTGCAGCCGAGCACGCCCGCGCCGAATACTAAAATTTTCATAGCCAAGTCTCCTCTTATCCTAAAAATACCTGTTTCCTTCGTTCTGCCTCGTCTCGCTATGCTCTCGTTCCGATTTTCTTTCATTTTACGTCAGTTAGTCATCTCTAACTGAAACATAGCAACTGACAGTGCAAAAGTCAAGATGTCTTTTTACCGCTCTCCGGTGCTTCCTTGCCCTTTTTCATCTTCTCCTTCACTCGATCAACAAATCCCCGCTTCAAAAGGGGCTGCGCATTGTTCATCTGTACTGGCCTGTTTCTGTCACTTCGCCAGATTTGTTCAAAAAATATCTGCTTTTGCAAATTTAATCTTGCTTCTTCCGGATATTTTCATATAATGTTGACGATTGAACAGGAGGTACCACCATGTATGTTACCTACAACAACCTTTTTAAGCTCCTCATCGACAAGGGCTTAAATAAAACGGAATTTGCGCGCGAGGTCGGCATCAGCTCCAACACGCTCGCCAAGCTCTCGAAAAATGAGCTCGTCTCGCTCGAGGTGCTTGTGCGCATCTGCCGCCAGCTCGACTGTTCGCTCGGCGACGTGGTGCAGCTCGCCCCGCCCGAGCCGCCGATCAAAAGCGGCCTTGAGCGCATGAAGAAGCGAAGACCCACCCACGAGAAAGGAGGCAATGCGTACCGCCATGAGTAACGAAACCAAGAAGACCGGCTCCAGCTTTATGGAAAAGCTGTCGACGGTCATCGTCGACAAGCGAAATCTCATCTTTCTGCTTACGATCATTCTGCTCGTATTCTCCGCCCTTTCCCGCAACTGGGTCGAGGTCGAGAGCGACCTGACGTACTACCTGCCGTCTGATTCCGAGACGAAGCAGGCGCTCGACATCATGGACGAGCAGTTCACGACCTATGGCACGGCCGAGGTCATGGTGGCCAACATCACACCAGAACAGGCCGCCGCGCTCGAGCCCAAGATCAAGGAGATCAAGGGCGTGCAGAGCGTGGACTACGACGAGACCACCGCACATTATAATAACCTCTCCGCCCTCTATTCCATCACCTTTGCCTACAGTGAGGATGACGAGGCCTGTCTCGACTCGCTCGAAGCCGTGAAGGAATACCTCTCCGACTACGACCTGTATGTCGACACGGACCTTGGCAACACGCAGCAGGAGACCATCGACCACGAGATCAGCGTCATCATGGTGTATGTCGCCATCGTCATTGTCATCGTGCTGCTCTTCACGTCCGAGACCTACGGCGAGGTGCCGGTGCTCATTCTGACGTTCGTGGTCGCACTTGTGCTGAATCAGGGCACGAACTTCCTGATGGGCAAAATCTCGTTCATTTCAAACTCGGTCACAAGCATCTTGCAGTTGGCGCTGTCCATCGACTACGCCATCATCTTCTGCAACCGATTTAAAGAGGAGCACCGGCTGCTGCCGCTGCGTGAGGCCGTCATCGTCTCGCTGAGCAAGTCGATCCCCGAGATCGGTGCGAGCAGCCTGACGACCATCGGCGGCCTTGTGGCGATGCTTTTCATGCAGTTCAAGCTCGGCCCCGATATGGCGCTGTGCCTCATCAAATCCATTCTCTTTGCGCTGCTCGCCGCGTTCATCGTGATGCCGGGGCTTCTGATGCTTTTCGGCCCGCTGATCGACCGCACGCAGCACCGCAGCTTCGTGCCGAAGATCCCGTTCGTCGGCAAGCTCGACTATGCCACGCGCTACATCATCCCCATCGTCTTCGTGGTGCTGGCCGTCATCGGCTACCGCCTGTCGTCCGACTGCCCCTACGCCTACGGCTATGGCCTCATCTCCGCCCCCAAGCAGAATGAGACGCAGTTTGCCCAGCAGATGATCGAGGATAACTTCACCTCGAAGAACATGCTGGCGCTCATCGTCCCCACGGGCGACTACGATAAGGAGTCCGCCATCTTAGACGAGCTCGGCCAGTACGACGAGGTCGACTCCACGATGGGTCTTACCAACATTGAGGCGCTCGACGGCTACATGCTGGCCGACAAGCTGACGCCGCGCCAGTTCGCCGAGCTCGCGGGGCTTGATTACGAGGCCGCGCAGGTCGTCTACGCCGCCTACGCCGCGCAGCATTCGGAATACGGCAAGCTTGCGGGCAATCTCGCCACCTACAAAGTCCCGCTCATCGATATGTTCCTCTTTGTCTGCGAGCAGGTGGACGCCGGCATCGTCACGCTCAGCGACGAGCAGACGCAGATACTCCAGGATGCCGAGGTCCAGATGAACAGCGCCAAGGCCCAGCTTCAAGGTACGGATTACGACCGCATGCTCATCTATCTCACGCTGCCCGAAAGCAGCGACGAGACCTACGCCTTCACCGACAAAATTCTCGAAATTGCCGAAAAGTATTACCCCGATGAAAACGTCTACCTCGCGGGCGAATCGACGAACGAATACGAATTCGAAAAGTCCTTCGCCGTGGATAACAAGGTCGTCAGCATCGTGTCGGTGCTCGTGGTTATGCTGGTGCTGCTCTTCACGTTCAACTCCGCCGGTATGCCGGTGCTGCTGATCCTCGTGATTCAGGGCTGCATCTGGCTCAACTTCTCGTTCCCGACCATCACGGGCAAGTACATCTTCTTCTTAGGATATCTAATTGTTTCTTCCATCCAGATGGGCGCGAATATCGACTACGCCATCGTCATCGCCAGCCGCTATCAGGAGCTCAAATCCAAAATGCACCACCGCGACGCCATCGTCGAGACGCTGAACTTCGCCTTCCCGACGATCATCACCTCCGGCTCGATCCTCTCGATCTGCGGCTTTTTGATCGGCAGCATGACATCTGAGCCCGTCATCGCGGGCATCGGTGAGAGCCTTGGCCGCGGCACGGTCATCTCCATCATCATGGTCATGTTCGCCCTGCCGCAGATCTTGCTCATCGGCAGCGGCATCGTCGACAAGACCTCGTTCTCCGTCCCGTCCATCACGGAAAAGAAATCGGGTCACGGTAAGGTCTCCGTCAACGGCATGGTGCGCGGCAACATCAATGGTACGGTGCATGGCATCATGCACGCCACGGTCGAGGGCGACATCGACCTGAATCTGATCTCCGGATCTGCAAATGAGGAGCAAGACGATGAAGAAGACTAATCATTTCTATCGCTTCTGCGCGCTTGCACTCTCGTGCCTGCTGCTCATCTCGCTTCTCCCTGTCACGCAGGTCTTGGCAGACGGGGACGGCGCCATCCACATCAAGAGCGCAGAAGACTTACGATCCCTCGCGCATTCCTGCACGCTCGATTCCTGGTCGCGCGGTAAAACCGTTGTGCTTGACAACGATATCGAGCTGACCGACGATGACGAGCTCCCCATCCCGACGTTCGGCGGCACGTTCAACGGCAACAGCCACACCATCAGCGGCCTTTCCATCACGCAGAGCGTCTCCCCCGCCGGTCTTTTCGGCGTGCTGCAAAAGGACGCCGTCATCAAAAACCTGAATGTTGAGGGCACGGTCACCCCGTCTGGCGACAGCGAAAATATCGGCGGCATCGTGGGTGAAAACCACGGCACGATCGAAAGCTGCACATTCAACGGAAGCGTTTCCGGCAAACGCAGCGTCGGCGGCATCGCGGGCAGCAACCTCGCCACGGGCATCGTGCGCGCGTGCGACGCCTCGGGCGCGATCTTCGGCCAGAGCATGACCGGCGGCATCGTGGGCGAAAACCTCGGTTCCATCGTCTCCTGCCGCGGCCGCGCCTATGTAAACATCGAGAGCACCGACCCCTCCATCGACCTGAGCAATTTGAACCTCGAATTCTCGCTCGACCTCGCCAAGCTCTCCCGCGCCGACACGCTCAACACCGCCATCGACACCGGCGGTATTGCAGGCTATTCCTCCGGCGCGATCGCGTCGAGCACAAACTACGCCGCCGTCGGTTATCAGCACATCGGCTACAATATTGGCGGCGTGGTCGGCCGCAGCAGCGGACAAGTGCTCGCGTGCAGCAATGAAGGCGCGATCTGCGGGCGAAAGGACGTCGGCGGCATCGCCGGCCAGATGGAGCCCTATATCCGCATGGAGATCTCCGACGGTCTGCTGCAGCAGCTCAAAACACAACTCAACGAGCTCAGCGGTCTTGTCAACACAGCAACCAACCATGCCGAAGGCGGCTCGAATGAGATTGCCTCGCGCCTGAACAGCATGTCCGGCTATGTGGATAACGCCGCCAACGAGCTGAACAACGTCCGGCTGAACGCCAGTATTGACAGCGTCATCACCGGCGACGGCTCCCATTCCTCCGACACTCTGATCGGCGGCGGCAAGGGCGCAGCCGGCGGCATCGACCACGAGCATTCCGACAGCGGTCACAGCACCACCATCTGGGGCGGCAGTGCCGCAGGCGCGGGCGCGAGCCACGAGGGCAATGCCTCGGGCACCGTCACCGGCTCGACTCAGATTGTCGCTGCACCGGATCTTGGCGGGCTGACCTCGTCGATCAACGGCCTGAGCAGTCAGGTCACAATGCTCAACAACGCCGCCAGCGGCACGGTCGGCACATTGGCAAATGATATTCGTTCGATCAACAACAAGTTCAACGAGCTGACAGGAACGCTGTTTTCCGCCATTTCCTCGCTCAGCGGCGGCACGGGCGACATCATTGTCGACACCTCCGATGTCGACATCGATTCCGTCACGTTCGGTAAAGTCTCTTCCTGCCGCAACAGCGGCGCGGTGTACGGCGATGTGAATACCGGCGGCATCACAGGCTCCATGACCATTGAATACACGCTCGACCCCGAGGACGATGTCACGGGCCATCTTTCGAACATCTACCGCAAGCAGTATGAGTACCGCTCCATCATCCAGAAGTGCGTCAACACCGGCGATGTGGCCGGCAAGCGCAGCTATGTCGGCGGCATTGTCGGCCGCATGGACCTCGGCTATCTGACTGCGTGTGAGACGTCGTCCTGCACCATCACGAACGAAAACGGCAGCTATACCGGCGGCATCGCCGGTCTCACCGGCGCGACGGTGCTCGGGAACTTCTCCAAGTGCACGCTCAGCGGCAAGAAGTATGTCGGCGGCATCGTCGGCTCCGGCGTACAGGAAAATGTCGACGGCAGCGGCAGTACCGTGAGCTGGAACTACTCGCTCGTCGACATCACCGACTGCCAGCAGTACCAGGGTGCGATCTCCGGCAGCGACACGGGCACATTTGAGCATAACTACTATGTCTCCGACGATCTCCCCGGCATCAACCGTCAGGGCTACGCCGGGCGGGCCGAGCCCATCAGCTATTCTCAGCTGCTCGCACTCAGCGACCTGCCCGAGAGCATGAAGTCCTTCACGCTCACCTTCGTCGCCGACGACAAGACGGTGCTTAGCCGCGCTTTCAACTACGGCGACTCCATCGACGAAAGCGACATCCCCGAGCCGCCCGCCAAGAGCGGCTGTCACGTCCACTGGGACCGCACCGACCTCACGAATCTGCACTTTGACACCGTCGTCACCGCTGTTTACGAGGCCTACACCCCCGGCCTTGCCTCTGAACAGACGCGAGAGAGCGGACAGGCTGTCATCTTGGTCGAGGGCAACTACAACGACGGCGACGCCATCACCGTGACCGCCCAGCCGCTCACGCCCGCGGCGTTCGACGTGCAGTCCGGCACTGTGCTCGACCGCGTGAAGGGCTACTTCTCCTGCCTCAACCGCGGCGAAATGCCTTCGATGGTTGCCAACGCCGAAGTGCTCGAGCAGTGGCGCATCGAGCTTGCCGACGACGGGCAGGACACGCACACCGTGCGCTATCTCCCGCCCGACGGGCAAAAGGAGCTGCGCATCTACACCCGTGAAGACGGCGGCAGCTGGCAGGAGGCCGACTACGGCACGATGGGCAGCTACCTCACCTTCTCCACGAGCGGCGACAGCGTTGAGTTTGCCGCCGTGCGGACGCTCGACGTCTGGGGCATCTGGCTCGGCGTGCTCGCCGTGCTGGCTGTTCTGATCCTTATCATCGTTCTGCTCGTCCACCGCCACAAGCGCAAAGCGCGCAGACGCGCCGAAGCGCTGGCGCGCAGCGCGAGCGCCGTCTCGCAGGCCGAGCAGATCGTCCGCGGCGAGGACGCCAATGCGTCCACAGCAGACGAAGCCCCTGCCAAGACGGGTGCCCCCGCGTCTACAGCGGTCGAAGATGCCACTCAGGCGGATGCGCCTGTGTCCGCTGAATCTACGGCAGTCCCCGCCGCCGCAGTAGCAGCGACCGCTGCGCCGGTCGTCACCGCCGCGGTCGAGGGCGCAGAAAGCGTTCCCACTTCCGAACCCGCCCCCGCAGCCGATCCCGACTCCATCGAGACGCGCCTTGCGCGCGCGGAAGAGGAACTTCGGCTTCTTCGCGAGGAGCGCGAGGCACGCGAAAACGTGCTCACGCAGCCCGCAGTACCGCCCGCGCCGAAAAAGCGCAGGCACCGCCGCTTCCTCCCTATTCTCATCACGATTTTAGTCTTGCTCGGCGCGGCTGCGGCGTTCTTCCTCCACTCCGACTTTAAGAAGGACCTCGAAGCCTACCGCCTTGTCGAGGCGCGTGTCAAAGAGGACCCGATGACCATGGACGTCACGGTCGACGCCTCCTATGGCAAAATCAGCCTGAGCGCGGATGCCTCCGTCGCCCGCACGAAGAAGGACGGCGCTCCCATCACCTGCATCGACCGCGACGGCGCGGCGCTCTACTACGCAGACGGCGCGATCTACCTTGAAAACGGCAAGTCCTACGCTGTCGGCGGCGCATTCCCAAATTACGCCGAGCTCATGGATGAGACCGCCGAGCTCTGCCGCACGCTCACGGTGACGAAATCCGTTGACGGGCAGGAAAAGCGCTACACCCTCACCGCCGAGGGCGACGACGCGAGCACACTGCTGCGTCTTCTCACCTCGGACGAGATCGCGAACGCCGCATCGCTTTCCGCGATCCGCGTGGATCTCACCGCCGAGAGCGGCGAGCTGATGGACATAAGCTTCACGGCGGAAAACTCCGGAGATCTTCGCGTGGAGGCCGCCGCGCACTTCACCGACGCGCTCGCGCCGGTGATCCCCGACGATGTGCTCACCGCCATCCATTCGGGCAGCAATGACGACGCTTCCACGCTGACGGACAACGCGCTCCGTCTGCTGGGTGCCTGGGGCGAGCTGACCGCGGACGATCTGTCCGCCGACATCGCCCTTTCCGCCGACTGCGGCCCGATCGTGCTGAACAGCACGCTCCAGTACGACCGCAGCAGCATCGACGGCCAGAGCTACGGCAGCATCCAAAAAAACACCCTCGCTGTCTACTTCTCCGGCAGCAAGATCTGCGACGCGGACGGCAACAGTGTCGACACCGCGAGCCAGCAGCTCGTCGATGCCACGTCGCTCATTGACCTCTGCTACCAGTCCATTCTGAACGGCAGCGCGGGCTGCGATAAGGTGAGCGACGGCTATCTCTACGGTCTTTCGCTCGACTCCGACGCGATGAGCGAGCTCGCCGCCGCCATCGCGCCGGATATCAAGGCACAGAATGTGACCTTCTCCTCCGGACGCATTTCCGTCCGCGTGAGCGAGCAGGGCGAGCTCCAGTCCGTCAACATCTCGTGCAGCGGCGCGCTGCACCTCATCCTCTCCGACGCTCCGGTGTCGCTCTCCGCCGTCATCACGCCGGCGGATCGTGCATTCTCGATTCCCCAGCCGGCGCTCAACGCGCTGAAACAATAGAAAAGCGGAGGGAGATTCATACTATGGGAAATCGCATCATCAGCATCAGCCGCCAGTTCGGCAGCGGCGGCCACGAAGTGGCCGTGAAAACAGCGGATCTCCTCGGCATCCGCGTCTATGAGCGCGAGCTGATCCGCCTCGCGTGCGAGTACGGCGAGCTTTCGGAAAAAACGCTCTCCCCCTCGGACGAAAAGGCGACCAACCCCTACCTCTTCCAGACCGTGCACGAGGGCAACCACCATGTGCTGCGCGGCAAACCGACGAGCGAAGTGCTCTTCGCCCTGCAAAGCCACGAGATCCGCCGCATCGCCCGCCACGAGGAGTGTGTGTTCGTGGGGCGCTGCGCAGACTATGTGCTGCGCGGCGAAGACGTGAGGCTTCTCACCGTGTTCGTCGCCGCGCCGGACGAGCACCGCATCCAGCGCAAGATGGCGCAGGAACGGCTCTCACGCGATCAGGCGGTGCGCCTCATCCACAAGATGGACAAGCAGCGCCGCAAGTATTACGAGAGCTACACCCACAAGACCTGGGGCGCGCCGGAGGGGTATGATCTTTACCTTGACACCGGTGCGCTGTCGACCGCTGACGCGGCGGCGGTCATTGCGGAGCGCTTCCGCAAGCTGTAAAAAGAGAAAAGAGCTGTCTCTCTCGAGAGACGGCTCTTCTTTTTCGCACAGGTGCGAAGTGCTCTGCGGCATACATGCCGCGTGATGCGACCCCCATTTTCTTTCCCGAGAAAGAAAACGGGCGTCGCCCGTCCAAAAGAAAGGCGTTTCCCATTGCAAGCGAGCAGCTCGAAGAGCTGCAATGCTTGCCGAATCGGGTACCTACCAAGCAGTGTATCTAAACGACTTGACTATCTTCTATCTTCGCTGTCGCTTTGCCTGCAATTCGCTACCCTTACGCAATCTCCGTCTACTTTGGATTTGTGCAGATTTGCTTCTGCCTGCCAAGGCAGCATTGTTGGGGCTTGCCGCGATATGCGCACTTTCGATAGCAGGCGATTACACCGCACCGAAACAAGATTCGAGAGCGGCAGCGGATAATAGAAGCAGAGGCAAGTCGTATAGCAGAACCAATGGCGGTGAGCGTCAGCAATACCGCCACGCAGGCAGTTGCATTCCGGAGGCAAAAAGCCCCTTCGAGCCCGAGACTGCCGGTCAAATCCCTTTCTCTTGGGGGTCAAAGGGGGATATTCTCTTTCCGAGGAAAGAGAATATCCCCCTTAACCGCGTCCCCTGCACGGCGCAGGGGAACAAAGTACAGCGCTGCCGCGCTGTGATATGTTACCCTTGACGTTTTTTGAAGGTTAAGTAACCTTCGAGCATCAAGCTCGCCGCGACGGCGTCGACGGTTTTCTTGCGCTCCTTGGCGCGCTTGCCATTATTCAATAGAATATTGTGCGCGTCGACGGTCGTGCGGCGCTCATCCCAGAGCGTGACGGGGAGCGACGTGGCCTCGCGCAGCATCTCGGCAAAGCCCTCGGCCTTTTCTGCGCGGGGGCCGCGCGTGCCGTCCATGTTGAGTGGGTGACCGAGCACGAGCTCTGTGACCTCGTGCTCGGAGATGAGCGGCAGCAGCTTTTCGATGACCGCTTCGGGCCGGTACGCGGTGATAACGGTCGAAAATCCAGTGAGCGTCAGCGTGCGGTCGGAGATCGCGACGCCGGTGTGCGCGTCGCCGTAGTCGATGGCCATGATTTTCATAAAATTGCCTCCTGAGCGTTTCTTTTGACTGCCAGCATACAGGATTTTCACCCAAAAAGCAAGCGCGGGGCGGGAGAGTGGCGCGACGCGGCGGCAAAATGCGCTTAGATCGCCCCGCCGCGGGAGAAAAAACAGTGGAAAGAGCGCAAAATCTGCGCGATTTTCTGCAAAAACGTGCAAAAAGTGCTTGACGGCTGGACATGACATGTGGTATCATCTTACTTACCTGTGAAAGAGGGCTTTCTTTTTGCGCGCTTTTGCTTCTCGGCACGCAAGGGAAAAGCACCCCTCAAATTTGAGAGCAGGGAGGCAATCGCCAGCTTCGTGCCGCTTTTGGCAAACGGAGCTGAGTAAATAAGGAGGTGCCGTTAGATGCGCATTAAGATCACGCTCAGATGCAACGAGTGCAAGCAGAGAAACTACAACACGATGAAGAACAAGAAGAACACCCCGGACAAGCTTGAGCTGAACAAGTACTGCCCCTTCTGCAAGAAGCACACCGTCCACACCGAAACCAAGTAATTAGGAAAGGCTGTTGAAACATGGCAGAAGAAAAGAAGAAAAAGGACCGCAGCAAGTGGTTCCGTGAAATGAGAAGCGAACTGAAAAAGGTCGTATGGCCCACCGCATCCACCACTGCGAAGAACACCGGCACTGTGCTGCTGTGCTCCCTCGTTGTCGGCGCCTGCATCTGGATCTTCGACTACGTGGCCGTTTCCGCAGTGCACCTGCTGATCGGTCTCGCGGGCTGACAGGAGAGCAGTCATGGCTGATAATGCTAAGTGGTATGTCGCGCATACTTACTCCGGCTATGAAAACGCAGTCAAGACGGCCATCGAGAAGTTCGTCGCCAACCGTCATCTGGAGGACATGATCCTCGACATCCAGATCCCGCTGGAGACCGTCACGGAAGTGACCGACTCGGGCGATATGAAGGAAGTCGAACGCAAGGTCTTCCCGGGCTACGTGCTCGTCAAGATGATCATGACGGACGACACCTGGCATCTGATCCGCAACATTCGCGGTGTGACCGGCTTTGTCGGCACGGCGAACAATGAACCCATTCCTCTGACGGAAGAGGAAGTCCTGGCGCTCGGCATGGAACGGCGAGAGATCGTCGTGCGCTACAATGTCGGCGATCAGGTCAAGATCACCGACGGCCCGCTTTCGTCCTTCCTCGGCACGGTCGAAGAGATCGACGCAGAGAAGAACAAGGTGTGCGTGGTCGTGTCCATGTTCGGACGCGAAACGCCGGTCGAGCTGGAGCTCGATCAGGTCGAGGTCGTAGAACCGTAATCACCGCTAAAAGCGATGAGCCGCGTATGCGGCAAACGTGGGAGAGACGTTCAGTCTCGCCAAGGGCGGCCGGAATCGCCGGTCGTTACCACATTCAATATTAAGGAGGTGCCTCTCATGGCACAGAAGATCACCGGTTACGTTAAGCTGCAGATCCCTGCAGGCAAAGCAACTCCCGCACCCCCCGTTGGCCCCGCGCTCGGTCAGCACGGCGTCAACATCGCTGCGTTCACCAAGGAATTCAACGAGCGCACCAAGAACGACATGGGTCTCATCATCCCCGTTGTCATCACGGTGTATGCCGACCGTTCCTTCTCCTTCGTCACCAAGACTCCTCCCGCTGCCGTCCTCATCAAGAAGGAATGCAACATCGAGTCTGGCTCCGGCGTCCCCAACAAGACCAAGGTCGCTACCATTTCCAAGGCCTCTGTCCAGAAGATCGCTGAGATGAAGATGCGTGACCTCAACGCGAGCACTCTCGAGTCCGCGATGAGCATGATCGCCGGTACCGCACGCTCCATGGGCGTTGTCGTCGAAGAATAAGGAGGGTGTGAACAATGTTTAGAGGTAAAAAGTATCAGGATGCTGCAAAGCAGATCGAAAAGAACACTCAGTATGACGCCGCAGAGGGCTTCGGCCTGATCTGCAAGACCGCTTCCGCGAAGTTCGACGAGACCGTCGAGCTGCACGTCAAGCTGGGCGTCGACTCCCGTCACGCTGACCAGCAGGTCCGCGGCGCCATCGTCCTGCCCCACGGCACCGGCAAGACCGCCCGCGTGCTGGTCTTCGCCAAGGGCGACAAGGCCGAGGCCGCCAAGGAGGCCGTGCGCGCCGTCAACGAGAAGATTGACGGTCTGGCCGAGCGTCGTACTGCCCTCGAGCAGGAGCAGTACGACTTCATGGCTCACCTGCCCAACATTCCTTGCGAGGCCACGCCGTACGGCAAGGACGAGGACGAGAACATCGAGCGTCGCCGCTGGGGCACCCCGCGCGAGTTCGACTTCGACTTTAAGCCGCACTGGGATCTGGGCACCGACCTCGACATTCTTGACTTCGAGCGCGGCAACAAGCTCTCCGGCAGCCGTTTCACCGTTCTCGGTGGCGCCGGTGCCCGCCTGGAGCGTGCCCTCATCAACTTCTTCCTCGATACGCACACCAGCCGTGGCTTCAAGGAGTGGTGGCCGCCTATCGTCGTCAAGCGTCAGACCATGTTTGGCACGGGCCAGCTGCCCAAGTTCGAGGACGACGCCTATCACGTCTCGGGCGACAACTTCCTGATCCCCACCGCCGAGGTCGTGCTTACCAACCTGCACGCCGGCGAGGTCCTCGATGCCGACACCCTGCCGCGCCGCTACACCGCCTTCACCCCCTGCTTCCGCGAGGAGGCCGGTTCCGCCGGTCGCGACACCCGCGGCATCATCCGTCAGCACGAGTTCGACAAGGTCGAGATGGTCAAGTTCGCTAAGCCGGAGGAGTCCGACGAGGAGCTCGAGAGCATGACCGCCGAGGCCGAGTACCTGCTGCAGCAGCTGGGCCTTCCGTATCGCGTGATTAGCCTGTGCACCGGCGACTTGGGCTTCTCTGCCCGTCAGACCTACGACGTCGAGGTTTGGCTGCCGAGCTACAACGCCTACAAGGAGATCAGCTCCTGCTCCAACTGCGGTGACTTCCAGGCTCGCCGCGCCAACATCAAGTATCGCGACCCCGAGAACTTCAAGGGTTCGCGCT
>ENA-OVFR01001193-OVFR01001193.1-human-gut-metagenome-genome-assembly--contig:-NODE-1193-length-13967-cov-2.805779_pt1 | contig 13967 bp, 16 predicted proteins | sample MGYA00237762_ERZ505403 | MGnify/ENA primary metagenome ERZ505403 (study PRJEB26158, sample SAMN06016376) | human gut metagenome | biome: human gut; feature: ankylosing spondylitis patient; material... | reverse complement strand
AACTGTCGTCAAACAATTCAGCGGTGCTTCTCCGCGTTTATTTCTTATTGTGCTGCTTCGATTAACACGTTTGGTATCGGGGGAAGGTGCATAGATTTACACCGGACTTTACTGTCGCATAAATCGGTATGTTAGCTTCCTTCGATCCCATTATACCCATTATACTGGGAGATGGGGGTATAGGGGGGGCGGCATTTTTTGCCGCCCTCCTATGCCATTCGTCATACTATGCGCACATCGCTCCCGGCAGCTCCATCACAAAAGGGTACGTTTCCAAGGACACATGATACACGGAGTTCATGGTCTCAAAAACGGCCTTTCGGTCAGTGAGAGATTGGATACGGACGACCCGTGAGGTGCAGACCAGACCGCTATGATGGCGTATCCATGCACGGCTGCCCTCGCAGAGCGGTGCGGCCAACCGGCCGGTAAGAATGACCTGCTTCTTATTCATTTTCTTTCTCCTTCCTTCGACCTGTGTGGTCGTGAAAAGCGCGATCATTATCCGAATCGAAAAACAGCTTGCGAATGATCTAATAGGCACACTTGAGAATACTCCGCACCATGTGCACGGTGGTATTCTCCCTCTGCGCGATCTCCCGCGTACCGTAGCCATCTGCCTTGAGCCGCAGTACGTTCATATCACGGCGGGGCATATGCCGGCCCAGATCGTGGAACAGCAGGCCGATCTCCATCTCCAGAAAGCTCTCATCCGTTGCGGAGAGCATATCGGACAGAGACAGGCCGGCATCGTCCATAACAGCATTGAGGCTGACCGTCGGTGCTGCACGCTTGGTAGATGCCTGATGGCGGAAGTGGTCTGCCAGGCGGCTCTCCATCTTGCGCCATGCAATGGTGGCGAAGCTGAAACGGCTGGACTCACCCTGCGTGGTATAGTCCATGACTGCCTGCAAGTAGCCAAAGACCACAACATCGTAATACTCATCCTCCGGCAGCTTCTTCTCATTGAGAAAAGCATAGACCAGATTGTGATGCTCCTCCGCAAATAACTGCTGCGCCGGGGTCATGGGGGTATTTTCATTCATTACAGTTCCTCCTATATGCCGGGAGCCGCAGCCTGTGTTTTACACAGACTGCGGCTCTTCACATGTTTCAGATCCTTATAAGGTCTGATAGGTTCATTTAGTGGGGAAGCTCCTCACGCTCGCCATCGATCACATCCGCACCGGAAATGCAGAAATGCTGGCCGCTGTCGGCAACAGCATACTCGGTGTTTGCGGTGGCATACTGGTCCTCCTCACCCTCACGGGCGGCAGACAACTCCGCACGGTTCTTCAGCATCTCCTTCGCCTGCTGGCGGAACGACTCTACAAAGGCGCGGAACTCGCCCACCTGTTCAGGCTGGAGATCTTCCACCTTACGGAAGGTCGCCACGCTGTAGGTGTTGTTGCCGTTGTCCACGCGCTTCAAGCCGATCTGCACCACGCTGCTCCATGCCGGACGGCGCCGGGCCACAAACGCGGCGTTCATGAAATCATTGAACGGTCGCAGGCTGGTAGGCGGCAGAGAGAGCTGCAGCGGGATATAGTCACCGTCCTGCAGAAGATACAGAATACGCATATTCTTGCAGGCCTTCCCCTTTCCGTCTGTTGCCGTCCCGTAACGGTTCAGCTCACAGGCAGCGCAGGCGCCGCCGGGCGTACCGTATCCCTGCTTTCCGTCCACGGTGGAGCACAGAGGGACGGTGTTATCATCGTATTCACAGCCCTCGGGCCAATACGCGCCACTGGCATGGTGATACAGGATAACGCCCTGCAGAAACCGGGTATACTCCGGATTCTCCGGGTCGCCGGTAGGCAGCTCGAATTGCAGTGCGCCGCCGGACGGGATCTTGACCTTGGGGAATGAGAGCGTCAAGCCCTCCATATCGTCGGCAAGATCATCGTTGCCGAAATCAAGGCCGGCCATGGTGGGAAGGTTGAATGCACTGGCAGTTGCCATCGTAGTAGTTTCAGGATAACTCATTTTTTGATCCTCCATTTTATCTTTTTTGTTTTTCACATTACGCCGCGGATACCTGATTCAGCCGCGACCACACACTTCTGGGCATTGCCAGAATGTTGTAGCCGATGATCTCCAGATCCGAGGCGCGGTCATAGCTGCTTACGTCTTGACTGTACCGTGTTACCGCATTGGAAAGACCATACAGGCTCAGGTCATGGCCTTCGATCAGATGTTGCAGAATGCCCTCACCCTCCGAGTCCGTAAGGCCGAACTGTCTGCTGGCCAGCTTCACAACGCCGGGTACATCTGCGGTGTTCATGGGGACGGCCGCAGCCTCCCGCATCATGCCCACCACCTGAGCGAACCGCGCTTCCTCTGCGGCGGCACGGACAGTGTCCTGCACCTTCAGCAGAAAAGCGTGATCGTCTGCAGCCAGCGTCTTTTCGGAATAGAGCTGGAAGTTCTCCTCCGCATCCGTTGCCCGGCCAATATGGTTGCGCTTTGTGGCGGCATCGTTGACCACCATACCGTTGCTGCATACCAATCGGTAGATCAGAGGCTGGATGTTGACAGAGCCTAAGCCCACCTCGCTATTGCTGATGACCACACCGGCCTGCACTGTGTCACCCGGCGTCACATCCTCCTGTAAACGGGGATTGACCGCCTTTATATACATGCGGGAGTCGGTGATCTGGCAGCTCTCGATGCGCACATCGGGGATCTCCGCCAGGATGGGCAGCACCGCTGAGGCGATGCTGTAGTTGTCCATACGCAGATAACGATTGCTGAGGTAGGCGCGTGCCTTACCGTCCAGCACACGGATCATGCGCTGGGCAGGTGTCCGCTCCAGCCATGTGTTGACATTGTGTGCCAGTAGTCCGGGGTCTTCGCTGCGCATTCGCTCATAGTACTTGGCAGGGATACTCAGATGCGTACCGATCTGCCGGTGGGCGATGTCCCCGATCTCCAGCGGTTCGATACGGTCTGCGCCGTCACCTTCTTCTCCGACTCCGGATTCAGGAATTTCACCTCCGGCCGCAGATAGAAGCCGTGCCGCTCGGCCACGGCGCGGCGCACGGCGGAGAGAAGTTCGACATACTCCGCTTCGCTCGCATTGCCGGTATTGACCACATAATCCTCTTTGGCACTCTGCTGCCGGGTGATCTCCGCGGCAAGCTGCTCCAGGGTTAAGCCTGTTTTCATGGCAGCACCCTCCTTACCAGTTCAGCGCGATGGCATCATCCGTCATGCTGGCGGCGATGCCCTCACGTTCGAATACCTTCAGGAGCCGGGGCCAGTAATGCTTCTCCGGCAGGCTTTTGAATGAGGTCTGCGCTTTCTCTACGTCACCCTGACGGATGCAGATGTCACCGTTGTCCTTGATGACAAGGCTGCTATAGCCACGGGAGTTGAGGTCGTAGATCAGATCATCCAGAACCTTGCGTCCCTGCTGCTCGAACCAGACCTGCGGATCGATCTCACGGGGCGGAGCAGGCAGCTTCTCGGAGGTGCCGTTCTCCGCCGCACTCTGTACCACAGGTGTGACCTTCAGCAGTGAGCAGGAGAAGTTGGCCTTTTGGTCAAAGGTCACCTCCGCCTGATCATAGTCGGGAATACCAGAGATGGTGATACGGCCGGTACCGCCGTGAAGGATCAGCTTCTCCGGCTCTGGGCTGCGCCACTCCCATGTGGCATCCGGATACACTGCTTTCAAATATGCGGAGATCCGGTGGTTAACATGGCGGAGCAGCAGTGGGCCGAAGCCATCCTCCTCTTCCACAGACAGTGCGCGAAGACTCTGGCGCTGTGCGTCATAGGCTGCTCTGCGGGCGGCGCGCCGCTTTTCGTTTTCCTGTTCCTGTATATAAGGGAATACGAATGCGGCCGTGACCCAAATCGCCCAAATGGTAAATGCGGCTGTCAGAAGCCAGATCTGTGTGTCGCTGCGTACAAACGCAACGATGGCCAGAACGGCTGCGATAAGGACAGATACGCCAGACCAGATGGACTTCTTCTTATTCATGCTTTGCACATCCTTTCCTTTTCGTGATGAAAACAAAAAAGAGGAGCTGCCACGCATCCTTTTGATACATGACAGCTCCTCTTATGCCCGGCATCCTATCCGGGCAAGGGTTCTCGTTCTCCGTCGATCTCCGGTGCCTGTTCAGGCACTTTCGTGTCACAGGGCTGGAGATAACGCCATCGCAGCGCGATGACCTTCAGACGCTTATCCCGCGTCCAACCATCCCGTTTCAGATAGTCCTCCAGCTCCAGTGTGCCTTCCACACTGATCAGCGCGCCGCGGCACAAGCCTCTTTTGGCGAACTGTGAGGCAATAGCCCCAAAGGAAACGACCTGATAATACTGCGTTCTTGCGTAAGCCCCCTTACCGGTACGCTCCGCAAGGGCGAACCGTAGATAGGGCCGATTATTGGCGCTGATCTTCAGTTCAATATCATCCGATACAATACGGCCAACGACGGATATGTTTGCCATTACACTCCTTTCTGCCTTACGGCTTAAATATCTATAATAAAAAGTGCCGGCATACAGCATCAGCAATAAGCCAAAGCTGTCATGTCGGCACTAAATTACAATCTTAACAAACGTGTGCGATCCGAAAGGTATTCGGAAACCCTGAATAGGCGATGCACAAAGAACAACTACAAGTGCATTGTAGCACTATATATTGCGATTGTCAAGAGTTGCAATTCTATATATAGATATTTATTGAAACACACGAGAATCAATGATGTGCTGCAGCGCAGTGATTGCGGTGGAATATGACACGTCTTCAAAAAGGAGTGCGGATGTAATCTGCTCATAGTCACTCCTATATGCATCGGAGTCAACGATCTGCCGAAGGAGATTCCTTGATTCGGATTACACTATAATCAACGCCCCGTGTCAATATTACTATAATCCGACGCCGCCTCAAGCCCAAGAAAGCCGTCGGTCGGGAGAGATTCGTCTATGAAGCTGCTGCCAGTCTGTACCTGTGCAGGAGATTTATGTGCAGAGGATTTGAAATAGAAATGATATCGGCGGCCAACCTCTATCTTGTCCTGCCTAGGCAGTACAAGTGTCCTTTCACGCTCCTGACTGTCTATGATCCGGATATTGCGGTACTTGCGGAGCGGCGTCTGTGTGATGGCAATGCAGATGCCATCAACGGTCGTGTAGTGCCCGGCGATAATTAGGCGGTAGATTTCTGCCGTTTTAAAAGCAAGTCCTATGGCGAGGATGCCGCTGAGCAGAGCTGTAACGGTATCGAGGGAAAAGAAAATGGCTGCCAGCCCTACAAGGAAGAAAGCCGCCCCTGCCAACGCGGTGAGGAGCAGCTTTCTTCTCAGAGGCAGCGGTGCTGTCCTGAGCTTGTCCATCAGGATAGCCTCTCAAAGATGATCTGACGGCGCAGATAGAGGTTTGCCACAGCCTGCAGCACGGGGCGGCAGCAGACAAAGGGCCTGACCATATCCGCGATATTGTCGCTGGTGGTGGTATCGTCTGCATACAGGGCGTCCATCAGCTGCGAATCAGAGTGGATCGTATGGATGTCATACTCCACACACTTGATCAGTTCTGCCGTGGATAAGAGTGCCTGACGGGACAGACGATAAACCCGCCGTTCGTTTGCGCTGCGCCGGTCCTTGCGAAACAGCTTCCTGGTAACCGCAAAAGGGACATGGCCGAAAACCGTCAGCTTGATAAACGAGATCAGCCGCAGCAGCAGACTGTCTGAGATCGGCACCACGTAAAGCCCTGACAACAGAGCATACAGTGCATCCTCATCGGTTTCGCCGCAGCCCTCCACCACCAGTCCGCGCTGCATCAGTCGGCGCATACAGTCGGAGATACTGCGCTGGGGTCTGATGCCGCTGGCTTTCAGCTTGGCAGAATAAGCATTCTCAAGGGATCCGGCATCCATGATCTGCCAGTTCAGTGCTGCCCAAAGGATCATCTCCTGGATGTCCAATGCATATTCCCGGTTGTTGATGATGACCATAGGGCAGGTCATATCGCCCATGCGGCCTTTGCGCTCGAAGCGGCCCACCGCCGTATAGTATTTCTGCATGAATTTCACCTCACATTTTTTCACGAAGCCTTGGAGCTTTTCTTCAACGGCTCATATTCAAGGCTATTCAAAAACTCTGCGTTATTCCTCAGCCGCTCGGCGGCTCTATGTACGGCCGCTCCCAAATAGTTGGCCTTGACGCCATAGTAGGCAGCAATGTCCGTATTGCTCAGGCCGATAAATTTCAGCTGCATCGCCTCGATACCCAGCCGTGCGACACCGTTGTATTGCTGCTTCGCGCTTTCCAGAAGCGATAACGCATCTACCTCAGCCAGCTGCTCCTGAAGACTGCGGATGCCGGAGGCCATGGCACGGTGACCGTCAGCCTCCGCGTCAAAGATCTCCGATACAGGAAAGCTGCGCCGCTCCTTGCTGTGCTGCAGCCGGCAATAGGTACGCAGACCGTTCTCAACGACCCTCTGAGCATAGGTGGGAAAGCTGGCGCCGCCGTCCGGGTCATACGTCACTGCGGCCTTGCAAAGCCAAATGCAGCCCTCTTGAAACAAATCGTCATAGCCGAAACCATAGTGCTGCTCATTGACCTGAATGCTGGTACGGATGGCCCAGCGTACCACGTCCATATTCGCCTCTACCATACTGCGCTGGGCATCAGTAAGGGCAATATCCTTATTCTTCATCGTCAGATTCACCTCTCTTTCTCTGTGGCTTTAGGCGTGCTCTCTATGCGACCTCTGCGCTGTGGATACGAAACTTCTCGCAGGCGCAGATCAACCGATCACACATGTACGCGCCGAATTGTGCGATATGCGCCTGTTCCTCGTGCAGACCGAACTCTGTCTGCATCCATTGATACGCCTCTTTCTTGGTCATCAAGCCGGAACGCCACAGGCGGTCAAATGCCCGGTGTGCCTGGATACGCTTATGCCGAAGCTCCCCGTCAGCCAGAGAGCCCATGGGCTGCCGTGTGGCGCGATGGGCAGCCACATAGCTGTTGCAGGCGGGATAGCGGTCACAAACATACAGATAGCTTCCTGCACTACGACTGTTGCCATATACAAAGCTGGCAGGATGCAAGGTAGCCTTAGCTCCGCAGTTGGGGCAATGGATATTGACTCTTTTCAGAATGTTCACCTCCTTCTTTCGGCTTGTGTGCGTTCATTGTTGGCAACTCTCCCACAATTGGGATAGACTGCACCGTTTCGGGTCTTCTACGTTCCAGACAAGCCAGCTGGTGTAGAAGCGTTGGAATCCCTCCAGCGTCATAATGCCGACGCAATCATATTTATCCACAGTCTCACCGGACAGTTCCTCGAATACCGCCACAGGTATGATTGCCGGCACGGCATTGTGATTTACAGACAGAAGAAAACCGGAGCACCCGTCACAACGCTGACAATCAATGAAGAAGCTGTTGCGCCAGTTACAGCAGGTTGCCTGTAAAAATCGGTAAAAACGCTTGTCCATAAAATTCCCTCTACTATCATTATCCGTAAAACGAAATCAAAAGTGCGCCACTTTTTGAAAAAAATTTCAAATTTCTCTGCGGCCACGGGGTCGGGGGCGTCTGGAGACGATAATTGCCACGGCAGCTGCCGCAGCTAAAATGATACAAATTGCTTTTTTCATTGTGCATTTCTCCTTAATTTTCAGTTCGTTCACAGTAGACCACAAACCGCTGCCGCCCGCCGCCGGCGTGGGGGTGGCAGGTCAGCCGCGTCGCAGTTCTTGTCAACTTTCAGGCTTCTTTACCTCACAGGAGCGGTGGTTTGAATCACCGCCCGCTGAAATGTTACCGGGTTTATCTGCAAACATTTCATCAGAGCTATTGATTTTTATCTCACGGTGTCGTATACTATCCATTGAAATGTAGCATGATAATACCAACAAGTTTTCAATGGAGGTTGGGCTATGGAAATAAAACGAGATCGCTATTTGAAAAAAATCATCTCCTTCATGTGGGATGGTCAGGTGAAGGTGATCACTGGCATCCGCAGATGCGGCAAGTCCTTTCTGCTTCGCAATCTGTTCAAGAGTTACCTTCTCGGTGAGGGTGTTACCGAAGATCATATTCTGTCCTTTGAGTTGGACTTGACCCGTGATATTCGCTATCGCAATCCGCTGGAGCTTTCGGCTCATGTCCGTGAGATCGTAGAACACAGTGCAGACCAATATTATCTTTTTGTAGACGAGATTCAGATGTCCGACGAGGTTCCGAACCCCTACAATCCAGATGGCAAGAAGGTTACCTTCTACGACGCGCTCAACGATTTGAAGTCCTTGTCCAACTTGGACATTTATGTGACCGGCAGCAACTCCAAAATGCTGTCCTCCGATATACTGACTGAGTTCCGGGGACGGAGCGATGAGATCCGTGTGCATCCGCTTTCCTTTGCCGAATACTATTCAGCCGTAGGCGGTGATAAGCAGGATGCCTTTGAGGACTATGCCTTCTACGGCGGTATGCCGCTGATCCTGTCCCGTCCCACGGATGCCGCGAAAATGGCTTATCTGAAATCGCTGTTTTCTGAGGTCTATCTGAAGGACATTGTAGAGCGGAAGAAGATCAAGCGTGAGGATGTGCTGTCCGCGATTCTTGATCTGCTGTGTTCGTCTATCGGCTCTCTGACCAACCCAACGAAGGTTGCTGCCGCCATCAACACAGTGCAGAAGCGTAGCGGTGAAAATGTCGTTGCCTTGAACACCGTGAAAGCCTATATGGATCACTTATCGGATTCCTTCCTCTTTACCGAATGCAAGCGTTGGGATGTGAAGGGCAAGAGCTATTTTGACTATCCCAACAAATACTACTGTGAGGACATTGGACTGAGAAATGCCCGTATCGGCTTCCGCCAGCAGGAAATGACGCACATCATGGAGAACATCATTTTCAATGAGCTGATGATCCGTGAATGCGCCGTTGACATCGGCATTGTCTACGGCAACGAGAAAAATACCAAAGGAAAGGTCGTGCAGGTCGCGCGGGAAATCGACTTCATTGCAACCTCCGGTGGCAAGAAGACCTATATCCAGTCTGCCTACGCATTGGGAACAGCGGAAAAGGCGATCACCGAGAATAAGCCTTTCGCGCTGACCGGCGATTCCTTCCCGAAGATCATTGTCCGTCATGACATCCGTAAGCGTTGGTATGATGAGGGCGGCATTCTCAATATTGGCGTCATTGACTTCCTGCTGGATGATACGCTTGTCTGAATCCTCTCAAAATAAAACTGCTCACCGTGATTGGCTCATGGTGGGCAGTTTTTCGCAGTACACCACAAACCGCTGCCGCCCACCCGAAGCGTAGGGATGGCAGGTCAGAAGCGTCAGCAGGTCGCGTCCTTGCTGGATTTTGATCTTGTCCACCTCGTGGGGCTGGATGATCTGGATGTCGGTCACCGTATATGTCAGCGTCTCCCATAAGTTTGTCAGCGTAACAGTATCGCCCGCCTGCAAGCGGTCGATATGCCGGAAGTAGTCCGCGCCTTTCCAGCCCCTATGACCGGCGATGACACAGTTGGTGTTATCCCCACCGATGGGTGCTGACGTGTTGCCCAGCACCGCCGCGCCTGCGGCAAGGTGGTCATCGGACGCGCCCAGATAGACCGGCATGGTAAACTCCATAGCAGGTATCTCTAAGACGCCTATGATCTCATCCTCGATGCCGTAGGTGGTCAGGTCAGCGGCAGGCTCCTCGCAGGCTTCGAGGTCGGTGAGATTACACTGCTTTTCTGCGTAAAGCTGGCGGTTGTACTCCTGTAGAGCCGCCAGTAGTTCGGGGTACTGCTGCTCCGGCTTTCGTTCTTCGAGGAAGCTCTGCACAGCCTCATCTGTGTCGGCTTGCAGCCTTTGTCCCGTGAACACCGGCCACAGCATGACATAGATGCCCGCCACAGCCAGCAGTGCCGCCAGTAAAAGGGATGTCTTACGCATGGCGTTTTCTCCTTATTAAGAAGTACCCGCCGCCTATCACTGCCACCACGCCAAGGCCGATGCCAAGACCTGTAAGGTAATGCTGCGTCCACGAGGATGCCACAGGTTTTTCTGCGGCGGCAGTCGCTTCCTGTTCGGGGGTGTAGGGAACACGGTGGCCTCGCACCAGCAACCGGTGGGTGTTGACGCCAAACGGGGTACACGTCACCAGCGTGACCTGATCCTTGCCGTCTTCGATTTGGAGTAGCGATGTGTCCGTAGGCAGTACTGTGTTGATGGCGTCCACTTTGTATGCCAACGTATCGCCCAGCACGTGGATGTAAAACGTGTCGCCCTCTGCAAGCTGGTCAATGTCCGAAAACAGCTTGGAACTCGCCATACCACTGTGCGCCGATAGCACCGCGTGGGTGCTGCTGCCGCCTACCGGCAGAGATGTGCCGACCACATGGCCAACTGACTTTTCCAGCGTGTCCGCGTCCGTGCCGTGCTGCACCGGCAGATATACGTTGATTTTGGGGATGTCCACATAGGCCATGACGCCGCCCACGGTAAGCTGCTCCGCATACGGCAAGGGAGGGGCGGAAGCCCCTCCCTCAGTGATAGCAGCGCCGGACAGCATGGCGTTGTACTGCTGTGCCGCTTCACGCTGAACGGTCAGCTCGGCGTCATCGGTGTCCGCGATAACTGCGGTGTAACTGGTCTCTATGTCTGAATGATACTTTTCACTCAGAAGTTCTCCCACCAGCGGATAGAGAAGTAGCCCCAGCGTCACAACACCGAAAGCCGCCGCCAGTAACCAGCGGTTCACCGCTCGTTCTTGTGCTTACGGCTGCGGATCACGATAAACGCCGCTGCGCCCAGCAGCAGAACGCCTCCCACCGTATACATCCAAACGCCGTAGCCGCCGGTTTTGGGCAGGTCGAAGCCGGGGTTGTTGACCACGGTCAGCGGCACAATGGCGTTGCCCTCGCTCATGGTGACATCCTTGCCGTTGACGGTGGCGGAGGCGGTCAGCAGCTTCGCGCCGCACTTCTCGCACTGCCCGTTCTCGGCGGTCTTGATAACGATCTTGACCGCGTCCCTCAGCAGCACATAGCCCTTGTCGGTGGCAATTTCGGTCAGAGAATAGGTGTCATCCTCCAGCCCCTTGACCACGATGTGGCCGCTGCTGTTGGGGATAAAGGTCGTGGCATCAGACTTTTTGCTGGTGATACCCTTGGCGTAGTAGATGCCATCCTTCAGGTCTGCGATGATGTAGCAGTCGTCACTGTCATTATGCAGCCGGAACTTCACGTTCCGCACGTTGCCGCCGTTATCGCTGAACTGCTTGAGAACGTCGATGCCGTAGGTGTACACATGGCAGCAGTCCTTGAGGGTATCAAAGTAGGTGTTGTTCGTTCTGCGCCAAGTCAGTACGACCTCGTTGGGGTTGTCGGCATCACCCATCTTGGCGTCGGCAGTCAGGGTGGCGGCGTAGGAGATACGCATGGTGCAGTCGCTGTAGCCACGCTTGACGCTGTCGCTATACACGGTGGCCACCTCATTGATCTCGCTCAGGCCGGTATCGGTCATGCGGATGGTCATGGTGTTGGCGGTATCATCGTAACTCACGGTAAATTTGCCGGAGTTCACCGCCCAGGTGGCGATCTTGTCGGTGCAGCCAGCGTCCTTGAAGAACTCGATGACCACGTCGTTCTTGTTGTAGCGGATGCCCTTGCTCAGCGTATCCACATAGGTGTACTCGCTCAGAGCTGATGCCTTGGAGGTGATGGTGGGCAGTGTGCTGATGACCTGGTAGTCCACGGTGTCGCCCACGGAGGCGGTGGCAGTGTGAGCGTACCCATCGGTGATGTCAGTCAGGCTGCCGTTGTTCTTGCCGGTGGAGTTCTTTGCTTCACGCACGGTCTTCTCCAGCGTAGGGTTGCCGGTCTGGTTCTTGGGGTAAACGGTCACATCGTAATTCCACGCCGCGCCATCAATGGTGGTCATGGGCAGGGACACGAAGAAGGGATTGCAGGTGGAGGTCACGTTTTCAGGGACGCGGGTCTCTACGATGAGGTACAAACCCTGCTCCATGTCGGATGCAGAGGTGTGACCGGTGGCGTCCGTTTCGGGCATAGCCACGCCGCCGTTCTTCACGGCGGCCTCCAGTGCATTTTTCACGGTGGTGGCATTGGCAGTCAGCGCGGTGGACAGCTTGTTGTTGAGCATATCGCTGGTGAAGTAGTTGATACCGCCTGCGGTCTTGTGAGCGTCTGCGGCAGTCAGGCCGATGGCAGACAGTACGGCATTGGAGCGTTCAGAGCTGTCGAAGCCATACAGCGCATCCACCTGCCGCTGACCGTCCAGCACTTCATTGTTCATGGCGATGTCGGCAACACGGAGGTAGGTGAACTCCACGCCCTGAATGGCGTATTTGCTCAGCTTGTCGATAACCGTGTCGTCATGCAGGCCGGTAGAAACGTAGGACTCAGCATCCCACGCGCCGTCGCTGTTGGCCGTGGTGATGTCGTACTTGTAGATGGAAAGGGAGGCGTTCTTTGCGGGGTCGATGGTAGGTTCTGCGAACGCTGTGGTGATGAGGCTCAGAGCCATGATAGCGGCCAAGAGCATGGCCCATACGCGATGGATCTTTTTCATTTGGTTTTCTCCTTCATTTCGATTTTTTTGCAAAAACAAACACCCGCCATGAGAGCGAGTGTTGCGAACAGAATATAGGTTGTAAATCCCGTGCCGCCCGTGAACGGCAGGGCAAATCCCGCATTGTTGCAGGCAGTGATGGTGACATCTCGGTTGCTGCTGTCCAGCGTTCCCGTGAACAGCGGCTCGGTCAGCAGCGTGTAGCCTGCTGGGGCCTTGGTCTCCGTCACACGGTACTGTGCACCGGTTTGGAGGTCGCTCCACTTGGCAATGCCGGTTTTGTCTGTGGTCACTCTGCCCACCTCCGTCCACGTCTGACCGTCTGCGGAAGTTTCCAACAGCAGCTCCGCACCGGCAAGCGGTGTGCCCGTCGCATCCACCTTGCGGACGGTGATGCTGCCCTTAGCGGGTGCGTTCTCGCGAGTGACCTTGATATTGAGGTTTGCTGTGGTCAGGCTGAAATCGTATTTGGTCTCGTCTATCACATAGCCGTCCACGGTGCCGATCTCCTGATAGACGTATTTGCCAAGTCGCAGGCCGGAAAACGTCACCTTGCCGGTGACATCGGTCGTGCCATCCGCGATCTTGTTGCCATCGGCGGCGAAAAGACGATACACCACACCGGCCAGCGGCTGTTTGGTTTCTGCGTCCACCTTCAAGACCTCAATGCTGCCTTTGACCGGTATATTCTCGCGAGTGACCTTCAGCACCTGCCCGTTTTGGTTCAGCACAGCGGAGTACGCCGTGGTATCCAAAACATATCCGTCCGGTGCTTTGAATTCCTTGTAGGTATAGCTACCCAACCGCAGGTTGGAGAAGGTCAGCTTACCATTGACGTCTGTGTTGCCCTCCGCGACCTGTTTACCAGAAGTATCATACAGTCGGAAGCCCGCGCCTTGCAGCGGTGTCTTGTGATCAGCGTCCACCTTGACGATCTCGATGCTGGCCTTGGCAGGTGTGTTGGTTCTCTTTTGCGTAATGTTCAGTGCCGTGGCCGTAATGGCGATCTGATACTTGGTGTTGTCCACCACATAGCCGCTGGGAGCGCTGATCTCCTGATAGCTATACCTGCCCTGCGGCAAATCAGCAAGCACTGCCTTGCCGTCCGCGCCGGTGGTCACATCCGCCACCTTTTTCCCTGCGCTGTCGTACAGCCGGTAGGTCACACCCGCCAGCGCCTTGCCGGTCTCCGCATCGACTTTGTTGATGGTCAGGCTGCCCTTCTCCTCCACAATGTTGACCTTAAAGTGTATATACGCCCACACGGGGTCGGGCAGCGAGGTCAGCGCCGCACACGCCTGGTAGCCGCTGCCGTTGCTGGGCTCCAGCAGCACGGACTCTGTGCCCTCCACATCCAGCGAGTAGCCGTAGTCGCTGCTGATATAGCCGTTCAGTT
>ENA-OVFR01001160-OVFR01001160.1-human-gut-metagenome-genome-assembly--contig:-NODE-1160-length-14205-cov-3.454488_pt1 | contig 14205 bp, 16 predicted proteins | sample MGYA00237762_ERZ505403 | MGnify/ENA primary metagenome ERZ505403 (study PRJEB26158, sample SAMN06016376) | human gut metagenome | biome: human gut; feature: ankylosing spondylitis patient; material... | reverse complement strand
CTTTCCCTACACGACGCTCTTCCGATCTTTGTTTATGTCATTTATTACTTCTTTTTTATAAAAAACAGATGAAAAAATCAAATAATCACCGTCATTTATGCGTACTTGAAACCATTCATCCGAACCATGGTTGTTATCTATGAATGCTATATCCATGGGCATAAAAAAGTCGTGAAGTACTCCTACTTCCTGAATGGCAAACATAGCAGTCATTACAAGAAACGCGGTAGAAATAATTGCAGCAATCATTTTGATCCGGACTTTTTTTCTGATTTTAAAAAATGGAGTCTTACTGTCTCCGACTTCACTAAGTGGGGGACATTCGATCGGATCTTTCATGGCTGCCAGTTCGTTTTGACATTTGCTGCAATGATTTATATGGTCTTCAATAAGTTTTCGGCTGTCGTCAGAACAGACGTCATCAACATATAATGGCATTAAATCTCTTACGATATCACATGTTATTTTCATCTTCAATTACCTTTCTGATCTTTGTTTTTGCACGGAAATAGTTAACGCGCGCCCAATTTTCACTTTTGTCAAAAATTTCTCCGATTTCTTTAAAACTCATTTCCTCGTATGCACGCAGCCAGAACACTTGTCCATAAGGGTGCTTTACCTGTCTTAAAGCAGATAGCAATTTTTTGGTTTCTTCTTTTATGAGATACGTGTCCTCAAGATTCCTCTGATTGTTTACTGCTTCAAAAGATTCTAAATGTTCGATTCCGACTGTGGTTTTATGTTTCTCTTTTTTCAGATAATCAAAATATAAGTGTTTTGCAATCTGACATAACCAGACCGAAATTTTACAGTTTCCGTTATAACGGTGCGCTGATTTGTATGCCTGATAAAAGGTCTCCTGTGTCAGGTCTTCTGCCAGATCAAAATTGCCGCATAAGGAAATTAAAAAATGTTTTACGGTATTTGCATACTCCATGTACATCGTTTCAAGTGGAGTATTCTTTTGCATTTTCCTGTTTCACCTCCTCGTATTGCGCAATCTATATATAAATAGAATTTTTGTTTGTTTTGTTACACTTTCATTATAAATTATTTTTTGAAAATGTGCCAGAAACGGATATTGACACATGAAAGCAAATTGATTATAATTGTGTCAAAAACAAAAGTGGCACGGGAGGCATATGACAATTACATCATTGAAAAGTGCATTGCAGCGAATTGCGCAACTGGAACGGGAAAACGAACAGCTTCGGGCAGAACTCGAAGTATATAAAAACCGCAATACCGGCGGGAGAAAAAAACATGACGAAGCATGGATGACTTCTTACCGGGATTTTGCTGTAAAATATGAGAGTGGGATGACAATTATGGAAATTGCTGCACAGGGGGAAATCAGCCGTAGGACAGCGTACCGGTATAAAGCTTATTACGATGAGGTGCAGAAAAATAATAGAAATAAAAAAAGAAACGAGCAAGTCCTGTCAGGCATAAACCCTACCCGGTGAAAACCCATTTCTTAATATAAAAAGAATAACCCCATTTCATTTTACAGTCAAGTAATTTTTAAATTTTACTGTATACAGATGGTTCCTGTTCACCTAGCACCTAAACAGAAAAGATCATCTGGATAGCAGCAAAAAACACAACAAGGAGAACCAATTGAATTTACTCGAAACATTAAAACATTATTTTGGATACGACAGCCTGCGGCCGGGACAGAAGGAACTGATGGACGGAATCCTGCAGGGAAAGGATGTCCTTGGCATTATGCCGACAGGCGCGGGGAAATCCCTGTGTTATCAGGTTCCGGCGCTGATGCTTGAGGGAATTACGCTTGTGGTTTCCCCACTGATTTCACTCATGTCAGATCAGGTCAAGGCATTGAATCAGGCAGGTGTGCATGCAGCCTACATCAACAGTTCCCTGACGGAAAACCAGATACACGCGGCGCTTGCCTATGCAGCACAGGGAAAATACAAAATTATCTATGTGGCACCGGAGCGGCTCAATACCGCGCGTTTTCTCGACTTTGCATATTATGCCGACATTTCCATGGTGACAGTGGATGAGGCACACTGTATTTCCCAGTGGGGTCAGGATTTCCGGCCGAGCTATCTTGAAATTGCGGATTTTTTAGCAAAACTGCCAGACCGTCCGGTTGTCAGTGCATTTACCGCGACCGCCACAGAGCGCGTCAAGCAGGATATCACCGCAAGTTTGCATTTGCAGAATCCGGTGACCGTCGTGACAGGATTTGACCGTCCAAATCTGTTCTTCCGTGTGGTCAACCGCAAGGGCGGAAAAGAGACGGACAACAGTATCTTAAATTATGTGAAAAGGCATGAGGATGAGAGTGGAATCATCTATTGTGCCACGAAAAAGAATGTGGACAGTGTGTATGCCCTTTTGTTGCAATATGGTATTGCGGCGGGGCGCTATCATGCAGGTCTGTCTTTAGAAGAACGGAAAAAGAATCAGGATGATTTTACGTATGACCGAATCCGTGTGATGGTTGCAACCAATGCATTTGGCATGGGAATCGACAAATCCAATGTGCGCTATGTGCTTCATTACAATATGCCGCAGAGTCTGGAATATTATTATCAGGAAGCTGGCCGTGCCGGGCGCGACGGGGAAGAAGCGGAGTGTGTGTTATTTTTCTCAAAACAGGATATCATGATAAACAAACGTCTGTTGCAGTACAAATCCACATCCGGGCAGGTATCCGATGATCCCATGGTGCGGGCAAATGAGCAGAGGAAACTTAATGAGATGATCCGTTACTGCGAGACCGATGAGTGTCTGCGCCAGTTTATCCTGTCCTATTTCGGGGACAACAGTCCGTGTACCTGTGAAAAATGCAGCAATTGTGTGGTTGTGGAAGATGAGGCGGAAGAAACTTATATCCAGACCGGAAGAGAAAAGAAAAAGGCATTGCAGCTTGCTGATCTGACACCGGAAGGGCAGGAACTGTTTGAGCAGCTTCGCAAATGCCGGACGGAACTTGCCGTGGAAAAAGGTGTGCCACCGTATATTATCTGTTCCGATAAGACATTAAAAGATATGTGTGCCAAATGTCCTGTGGATTCCACCGCGATGGCAGCCGTGTACGGAATGGGTGCACAGAAAATCGAAAGTTACGGTGCGCGTTTTACACAGGTTATCACAGCATTTTTGAACGAGCATGGTGGAGAAACTGCCACAGCGGAGGCATTTTCCGGCATGACAGTAGACACCACGACAGCAGCTCCGGCAAGAAAAAAGAAGCTGCCGTTTTATATCGCTCCGGAAAAACTTGATGAGGTGGAACTGACCGACACCTGTATGCTTTCAGAGCTGACAAACCGGATCAATGCGCTCTGCGAAGAGAAGGATCGAAAGAAACTGACCGCTTCATTTATCAATCAGCTGCTTGTGGAAAAAGGATATCTTGAGGAAACCGTGCAGGGAGAAGAAAAGATAAAGCGTGTGACGGAAAAGGGAAGAGCCGTAGGAATCCGGGAAGAGGAGAGACAGGCAAAATACGGAAGAAATTATTATGCACTGATTCACACTCGGGAGAGCCAGCAGATGATTATGGAGGAACTGGGGAAATATTTGTTACAGTTTACGCCAGCAGTATAATTGTCCCCTGCTTTGTGTTATACTAAAACAAAACGATAAAGGACAGGACTATTCTATGAAAAAAACAGGAATCATGACAGACAGCCACAGTGGCATCTTAGAAAACGAAGCATCTAAGCTGGGGATTGCCGTACTGCCAATGCCTTTTTATATTGATGAAAAATTATATCGTGAAGGAGTGGATATTTCCAGAGAGGAATTTTATGAAATGCTTCGGAAAGGTGCGGATGTGGCAACATCCCAGCCGTCACCGGAGAGTGTGATGCATATGTGGTCAGCCATGCTGCAGGAATATGAAGAACTTGTCTATATTCCGATCAGCAGCGGTCTGAGCGGTTCCTGCATGACGGCACAGGCAATGGCACAGGAGGAGCCGTATGCCGGAAGAGTATTTGTTGTAGATAATGGACGCGTGTCTACGCCGATGCACCGTTCGGTCCTCGATGCCGTGGAGCTTGCAGAGAAAGGATACCGTGCACAGAAAATTAAAGATATTCTCGAAAAAAACAGACAGCATATGGTCATTTATGTGGGACTCAGCACGCTGACATATCTGAAAAAGGGTGGACGGATCAGTTCAGTTGCTGCGGTGGCAGCAGATGTGCTGAAGATTAAGCCGGTTATGAAATTTGGTGTGGGAAAGTTAGATGTCTATCAGAAGTGCCGTGGAATGAAAAATGCGAGAAAAGCAATGATAGACGCAATGAAAAAAGAATTTGAGACGAATTTTAAGGAGGCTTATGAAGCAGGAAAACTATATCTTATGGCTGCATCAAGTTCTACCGCAGAAGTAACGGAAGAGTGGATACGGCAGATCAAAGAAAGCTTTCCGGGTATGGATGTCATGTGCGATAATCTGTCGCTGGGGCTGTCCTGTCATATTGGACCGGACGGGCTGGGAATTGCCTGCTGTAACAAAGCAGAATAGTATTTTAGAAATTTATCCGTGCGATAAAAGCGTTAAAGAAAATGATGCGGTTCTTTCAGAAGGGAAAACGTTCGCCTGCAGGGAGTATTTTTGTGGGATATCAATATACCCACCGCAAAAAGCGATGGGTATCGTAACCGGTTTATTTGCCCCGTGATGCAAAAAAGTCATCAATTGCCGCGTGCAGTTTCTGAGGATTCATGCTCTTTAATAAATAACCATCTGGTTTTAAAGACATGACATTTTTTACGGTTTCTGCATCATTTTTTCCAGTCAGAAATATGATCGGAATATGGTGAAATTCCGGATCTTCCCGAAGCATCTGCATGATCTGGCTTCCGTCAACGATCGGCATGGCATAATCTAACAGAATCAGATCAGGGGTGTTTAAGGTCAGGTATTTGATCGCCATTGCACCGGAGTTTGCCAGTACAACCTGATAGGTGTCTTCGAGCAGAGCCTTGATTTTGCGCAGGATAATACCAGAATCATCCACAGCCAGAATCGTGTGTTTTTTCAGCTGATAGAAATCGTTCATCTGTGTGCAGACATTATCGACCATATCGCCCACCGTAATCGGGCGGATGAACACATCCATGACCATCTGCTGTGGGAGGGTTTCCCACAGCAGTTCCAGTTCATCGATGTTTCCCATGATAAATACCGGAGTTTTGTTTTTTATCGCCTGGTCAACCATTACTTTTACGCTGACCGCCTTCTTTAAAAGCTCCGGGCTTGTGCAGATCAGGTAACCACTTGGTTTTTCCGAGATGACAATGCTGCTGGCTTCTGCTATCGTTACAATTTTTACTTTGACATTTTGTTTTTCAAAAGCACTTTCTAATGATTGTGCGAGATAACTTTGTTCTTCCATCAGGATGAGAAATGGGCTTTTTATTTCGTGCATAATGTCTCTCCTTTTATTGTAATAAATTGACCATTGTATCAGTTAATTTCATAATTTCTTCCATTTCCACATCTGCAACGCAGACCCGCAGCTGTTCCATCAGGTCTTTGAGCTTATCAGGTGTCTGAAACGTATCCATGGTTTCCATGGCATGATCCACGCCATCCATGTCAAACTGTTCTACACACTGATGCATCTGCTCAAGAACGGTAATCCAGTCATCAGAAGAAACTTCCTTTTTGCTGCTTTCGTTATCTTCCACATAAGGACGCAGGAGGGACTTAAGACTTCGGTACATGGCAAGCATCGGTCCTGTTTTTTCTTCAAGTGCAGCAAGATTTTGTGCATTTCCATACATTTCCAGTTCCTTTGCAGCTTCGGACAGACCGGGGGCACCGATCAGCAATGCGGAACTTTTTAATGCGTGGACTTCAATCGTATAATCCTTTATTAATTGTTCCTTTAGACATTGTTCAATCTTTTTGGATTTGCTGTCGATGGTGTTGTAAAAAATCTGTATGATCTGTTTTAATGCTTCCTCCGATCCGCAGTAGGGCAGACCGTTTTCGAAGCGGAATCAGGGGTTTCAGAATATGAAAAAATAGATCTGCAGGCATATGAAAAACAGGCGGATAAGCTGGTAAAACAGTTAAAGAAATATCAGAAAGATTATGAGTATGTAACGTTTGAATCCAATATTCATGGGGATCTGCGAAAAACGGATGTGGAAAAAATCCGGAAATCCTTTGAAACCGGGACTTAATAAAATTTTTAGAAATTTTATTAGCACTCATACTTGACGAGTGCTAATAACGTGCTATAATAGGGGCATAAACAAAGAACAAAACGTTTACAGGAGGAAATGACTTATGTACGATTTATTTGATACATTTTTTAACCCATGGTATGACGATAGTGAATATAACAAGAAAGCCCCGAAGCAGCAGGCACCGCAGAATACACAGAATCTGATGAAGACAGATATCAGAGAACTGGCAGACGGATATGAGCTGCAGATGGAACTGCCTGGTTATAAGAAAGAAGAAGTGCAGGCAGCATTGCACAAAGGCTATCTGACGATCAGTGCAGCCAAGAGTGCAGAAGAGACCGTGGAAGGTAAGTATCTGCGCCGCGAGCGTTATACCGGAAGCTGCCAGAGATCATTCTATGTGGGCGAGTATCTCCGTCAGGAAGATATCCGGGCAAGTTTCCAGAACGGTATTCTTACCCTGTTTGTTCCAAAGGAAGATAAGACAAAGACAGAAGAAAAGAAATATATTACCATTGCGTAATCCTTTATAAATATCCCCTGATTTTTGAGCCGTTGCAGGTATTTTTCCTGCGGCGGCTTTTTTCGCGTCACAATTCTTTTTTCCGAAGAAACAAAACTTTATATACAGGTATAGAGGCAAGTGGCAATGATTGATGTTGCTTAATGATGAAAAAGGCAATATAATAAATGGATTGAGATGAAATGATACAGGAAAAAAGAGAGAATTTTATGTTTACAAACGATACAATTTTTTATAAAAAATGGTTGATTATCTCAAAAAAGCCTTGATTTACGGGCATACAAGCAGGATTTCAAGCTGAATTTACTACCAATTTACTACTTTTGAGGGAAAGAGCCTTGATATGCCACCCGGAACCCTGCAAGCCCAAACACCAGCACACAGCATTGAGAAAGAATAAATGAAAACTGAATACGACGCAAATGCGGCGTTTCTCTATCCCATAACAGGGAGAACAGGAACGCCGCTTTTTTTATGCCCTCATGTTACGCAGTAGGGGCGAAAAGAGCCTTGCTATATGCGGCTTTGCGGGCGCGTTTTTAACGGGGACAGGGATTTATACCTAACCCCGGCAAAACGGCGTTCTATCGCGTAACAAATCCACAACCAAAGGAGTGATGAAGCTATGGCAGTTTTCCGAGTGGAGCGCAACAAGGGCTATACCGTTATGAGCAACCACCATTTACGCAACAAGGAGCTGACCTTAAAGGCAAAGGGGCTTTTATCGCAAATGCTGTCACTTCCCGAAGATTGGGACTACACCCTTGCAGGGCTGTCACAGATTAACCGGGAAAAGATAGACGCTATCCGGGAAGCAATAAAGGAACTGGAACGCGCCGGGTATATCGTCCGTTCACGGGAACGCGACGAAAAGGGACGCTTGCGCGGAGCTGATTATGTGATCTATGAGCAGCCGCATACAGAACCTACGCCGGATTTACCTACATTGGAAAATCCAACATTGGATAATCCAACGCAGGAAAAACCAACATTGGAAAAACCTACGTTGGAAAATCCAACGCAATTAAATAAAGATATACAAAGAACTGACTTACCAAAAAAAGAAAAATCAAATACGGATTTATCAAGTACCCATTCCATTCCTATCCTTTCCCCTAACCCCTCTCCTTGCAGAGAAGCGGCTACGCCGCCGGAACGGAAAGGAACGGAAGCGGCAGCACAGAGCGCAGTTGATATATACCGGGAAATCATCAAGGACAATATCGACTACCACATTCTCAAACAGGACATGAAGTTTGACGGGGACAGGCTGGACGAGATTGTAGACCTCATGCTTGAAACCGTATGCACCGCCAGAAAGCGGGTACGGATTGCGGGGGACGACTACCCGGCAGAGCTTGTGAAATCTAAGTTTATGAAACTGGACGGCGAGCATATCCGCTTTGTGCTTGACTGTATGCGGGAGAACACAACGAAAATCCGCAACATCAAGCAATATCTGAAAGCAGCCCTTTTCAACGCCCCGTCCACTATCGGCAATTATTACACTTCCCTTGTCGCCCATGACATGGCAAGCGGCGCACTGTCACCGAAAAAGCCGCAGTACGGCGACCCGGACTATTATTCATGCAACGAGGGCGAAAGCCTGTAAACGAAAAAAGGAGGATTTACCACATGGCACAGAAAACAGGAGCTTTGATTTTTGACGAAACCGCTGACCGCTACGACATTCGCTTTGACATTGCCGACTATTACGGCGGCTTGCATTGCGGCGAGTGCATGGACGTATTCACAGGCGGCAAATGGAAGCCGACCCGGATTGAGTACGGGGACAACTGGTATCTTGTAGGTATCCGCGCCGAGGACTTGAACGGGCTGCGGGTGCGGATTTAACGGGGCGGCGTGAAGAACGGACGCCCTTTTTTCACGCCCAAAAGCGGCGTACCACCTTAACACTATCACTACTACCGGGAAAGGAGGACGGTAAACATTGCAAGATGAAATCAACGAAAAAGTGGTTGCGCTCTCTGTCAAGGGAGCGAAGCTGACCGCTGAAACGCTGCAAAAGGCAATCAAAGCCATGCTTGCACAGGCAAAAAAGCAGCAGGAAAAACAGCCCCACGGGAAGCAGACCCTAAAGCAGCTTGCGAAGCAGAACGCGGGGCTATCCAACATTGAGATAACCGAGGGCAATATCAAAGCCTTTGAGCAGACGGCAAAAAAATACGGTATCGACTTTGCCCTAAAGAAAGACAGCACCGAAACGCCGCCCCGTTATCTCGTCTTTTTCAAGGGGCGGGACGCGGACGCTCTGACCGCAGCCTTTAAGGAGTTTTCCGCAAAGAAGCTGACACAGGAGCAAAAGCCCTCTATCCGAAAGGCACTTGCCACATTCCGGGAAGCAGCAAAGCAGCTTAACGCGAACCGTCAAAAGACAAAATACAAGGACAGGGAGGTATCGCTATGAAGCCGAATATCAAGAAGCTGCTTATCCTAAACGCCCCCTATCTGCTCTTTGTGTATCTCTTTGATAAAGTCGGACAGGCGGTGCGGCTCTCGCCGGGGGCTGACCTCTCCGGCAAGCTGGTTTCCATTGGCAGCGGCTTTTCCGCTGCCTTTTCAAATGCCCTGCCGAGTTTTAACCCTATGGATTTGCTTATCGGCATTGTCGGGGCTGTCGTTATCCGGCTTGCGGTCTATGTGAAAGGCAAGAACGCAAAGAAATACCGTAAGGGCATGGAGTACGGCTCTGCACGTTGGGGCAATGCCGAGGATATAAAGCCATATATCGACCCCATGTTTGAAAATAACGTGCTGCTGACGCAGACCGAAAGGCTGATGATGAGCAGCCGCCCGAAGCACCCGAAGTATGCAAGAAACAAAAACGTGCTTGTCATCGGCGGCTCCGGCAGCGGCAAAACAAGGTTTTTTGTAAAGCCCAACTTAATGCAAATGCACAGCAGCTATGTTGTCACAGACCCGAAAGGAACGGTTTTAATCGAGTGTGGAAAGCTCTTGCAGCGGGGCGGGTACAAAATCAAGGTGCTAAACACCATCAATTTCAAGAAATCCATGCGGTACAATCCCTTCGCCTATCTGCGCAGCGAAAAGGATATTTTGAAACTGGTAAATACCATTATCGCCAACACCAAAGGCGACGGGGAAAAATCCGGCGAGGATTTTTGGGTGAAATCGGAACGGCTTTTTTACTGCGCCCTTATCGGCTACATCTGGTACGAAGCCCCGGAGAATGAGAAAAACTTTACGACGCTGCTTGAAATGATAAATGCGTCGGAAGCCCGCGAGGACGACCCGGAATTTCAATCCCCCGTTGACCTCATGTTTGAACGCTTGGAGGAAAAAGACCCGGAACATTTTGCGGTGCGCCAGTACAAGAAGTTTTTGCTGTCTGCCGGAAAAACAAGAAGCTCTATCCTCATTTCCTGCGGTGCGCGTCTTGCCCCCTTTGACATTCGGGAACTGCGCGAGCTGATGGAAACCGACGAAATGGAGCTTGACACCTTAGGCGACCGAAAGACCGCGCTTTTTGTTATTATCTCCGACACCGACGACACCTTTAACTTTGTTGTATCAATCCTTTACACACAGCTTTTCAATCTGCTTTGTGACAAGGCAGATGATGTGTACGGCGGGCGGCTACCTGTTCATGTGCGCTGTCTGCTTGACGAGTTTGCAAATATCGGGCAGATACCGAAGTTTGAAAAACTCATTGCCACGATAAGGAGCCGCGAAATCTCCGCGTCCATCATCTTGCAGAGCCAGTCGCAGCTAAAGGCTATCTACAAGGACAACGCCGATACCATTGTCGGCAACTGCGATACGACCCTGTTCTTGGGCGGCAAGGAGAAAACGACCCTTAAAGAAATGTCGGAAATCTTGGGGAAAGAAACCATTGACAGCTTCAACACTTCCGAAACAAGAGGACGGGAGCTTTCCCACGGGCTGAACTATCAGAAGTTAGGCAAGCAGCTTATGAGCGAAGATGAAATTGCGGTCATGGACGGCGGGAAATGTATCTTGCAACTACGCGGGGTGCGTCCGTTCTTCTCCGAAAAATACGATATTACCAAACACCCGAAGTACAAGTACCTTTCCGACTTTGACAAGAAAAATGCCTTTGACATGGAAAAGCACTTGCGCCGCCGTCCTGCAATCGTAAAGCCGGACGAGGTATTTGACTATTACGAAGTTGACGAAGCAGATTTGCAGGAGGACACAGAAAATGAATAAGCGTATCAGAAAGAAAAAGGCAAAACAGCAGCTAATCCGGGCTATCAGCGGGCTTGTGGAAGCTGCCGAGGAAATGCAGCGGGAACAGGAACGCAGGACAAGACAGGCAGGTATTTCCTATATCAAGTATATCGAAGCTGTCCGGGAACGGCAGTACGGCATTATGCCTGTCTACACACCACTTTTTGAAAAGGAGGGAGCTTAAAGTAAAAATAATAAACACGGGCTACATGGTACGCGCCCCTACTCCTTGCGCGTATCGCGGCAGGAAGCCGCACCCTTACAACTGAATACCGCCGCGCCGCAGCAACAAACGCAGCGCGGGGACTTATGACCGCGGCAGTTATCGAAAACTGACCGCCGTTTTTTATGCCCTTTTTCGGGCAGCCGCACAGCGGCAGAAAGGAGTTATATTATGGCATTTTTCAACAGCGCAGTAGGCGTTTTACAGACACTCGTTATCGCTCTCGGAGCAGGTCTTGGCATTTGGGGCGTTATCAACCTCTTGGAGGGCTACGGAAATGACAACCCAGGTGCAAATGCTCATGGTTGGTAAAGAAGCAACAATAAATTAGATATGACAGTACCCCTGCTATTCCGTATAATTTGGGGAACACTCCATGTTTCTGCATTTACAGAAATTGAAAATCAAACACGGTCACGCTATAATATATTTTGTTGATGTTATCTTCAAATATTTTTTGTAACAAAATGTTACTTGCCTACTCTTATTGCTGAAAGGAGGTGTGCATAATTGAATACCCCTAATTTTAGTGACATATATACCTTATATTTTGAAGATGTATATAAATATCTGTTAGCTCTTTGCCACGATGAAGAACTTGCAGAAGAATTAGCGCAAGATACTTTTTTTAAGGCTATGAAAAGCTATGAGAACTTTCGAGGTGACTGTAAAATAACGACTTGGCTGTGCCAAATTGCGAAGCATTCATTTTTCTTGTATGAGAAGCACAGGAAAAGAAATATCGACCTTAATTCTGTAGAGAATGAAATAGTTGATACTAATTCCATAGAGATTTTGTTAGGACAAAGAGAGCAGGCGTTTGGAATACATAAACTGCTACACAATTTACCAGAGCCATATAAGGAAGTCTTTTCTTTACGGGTGTTAGGAGAATTAAGTTATCAGGATATAGCAAAACTTTTTGGTAAAACAGAAAGTTGGGCAAGAGTAACCTTTCATAGAGCTAAATTAAAAATCATTGAACAAGTAAAGGAGGAAAGTTATGAGTAAAATTTCATGCGACATCATTCAAGATATGTTGCCGCTGTATTATGATGAAGTTTGTTCAGCAGACAGCAGAAAAATGATTGAGGAGCATTTGCAGGAATGTGAAAAGTGTTCCAATATTTTTCAGAAGCTAAAAACAGAATGTGTGGTTGATACAAAGGAAAATGCTGAAAGCATACAAAGCAGTGTCATGGGGAAGATGGCACATTCATGGAAACGTTCACTATTAAGGTCATTTATCATAGGAATTGTAATAACGACTATCGTCCTTACAGCGATATTTGGAACATATTATGCCTTGTTTATAAGACAAAATAGCATGGTAAGCCCAGAGCAAATTTCAATCTCGGCATATTCACTGACCGATGAACAGATTACTTTTAGATTAGAACTACTTGACGGATACTGTGGAGGAACAATTAAGACTTACACAGACGAAAATAGAAACTTGTATATTTCTGTATTAAGAACGGTTATCAAAGAAGAATTATCCGATGGAGAAACCGAAATAATGAATTATGGGTTTAACCATGAAAAAAAGGACTACATTGCTGTATATTATGGTACACCTAATAATTGTGAGCTTATTTGGAAGAAAGGCGATTTATTACCTACTGCACCAAAAGATATTTTCGAGTAAAGCTGCATAAAATTTGAGGGTAGCTATCTTTGTGTGAGGTAGCTACTCTTTATACTTTAGAGCTTAAAAAACTGCAAATCATGTGTAACATTCTGTGATGGTGCTGCTCTTATGGGTGAAAGGAGGAAAACACTATACTATACTTATCAACTTGCAAAAAGAAAGGATTTAATATTATGATGAAACAGAAAAAAATAATTGTTCCTATTCTCACTCTTGCCGTAATGCTTTTGATGGTTGGTGGCGTATATGCTGTTTTTTCTTCAACTCAACCTGAAAAAAGCAAAGCTGAAAATGTTCGGGATACCACTGACCAAGACTATGAAAAAGGGCTTACGGAAGAACAAAAGGCATTTAATGAACTAATCAACAAACAGATTTACGAAGAAACTGCTAATAACTTAGAACAGTATGAGCAATACGGTTTAACCTATAATTCTGACGAAAACCAGCTGTTTTTTAATGGTAAGTCAGTCTGCTATTTTGCTGATAACCGGGCTACCGATGGAACTTTTGAAGGAACTGAGGTACACTCTGCAAACGGTGATATTGGCATTATTACAGAAAGAGATAGAAATGGAAATATAACTGGTCTAAAACAGATGGAAATCCCAGAATTAACAGATTTTCTTGAAAAGTCGTGGAAAGAAAAATAATTTCTTTAGGTAAGTGATTAAAACACAAATAGCAAACCCAGCCGGAGCAGTCAACGGTCAAGATGAACGGGCTAAAGCCCGCCGTTGACAGCCCCGCCCGGTTTCGCAAATGGGTAATCAAGGGGCGACAGCAAAAAGTGCTGCCGCCCTTTGTCATCATAAAAAGCAACTATCAACCAGCCACAACTCTTTGCGGAGGGAAGGGGGAATTTCCTATGACTTGCACAGAAGAATACAAAGAGCATAAGCAAACGTCCCGTTCCTGCATCACAAATTTGTTTCGGAGGGGGCTCTGTAAAACTGTTTGGCGTATTGACTTTTACGCGAAACAGGCACAGTATCGTCAGCATAGGAACTCAGCGTGTCGGAAAATAAATTTGCTTTGTCTGCCACACAAAAAAATACCTAAGCCGCTAAATGGCTTAGGTATAAGGAATGCCGGTGATGGGGGTCGAACCCATACGGTGTCACCACCAACGGATTTTGAGTCCGTCTCGTCTGCCAATTCCAACACACCGGCGTATGTAAGTACTTTGCTAGTATACCAGCCCCATGCCAAATTGTCAAGGCATCCGCGCTGGGATTTTGCGGACAAATTTTCCGATTTTTTTGTCAAAAGGCATTGACAAACGGTTTTCATGCCGCTATAATAATTAGCGTCGCCTGACGGCGTCAGGGATATTGCCCCATAGCTCAGTTGGTTAGAGCACCTGACTGTTAATCAGGGTGTCGT
>ENA-OVFR01001144-OVFR01001144.1-human-gut-metagenome-genome-assembly--contig:-NODE-1144-length-14315-cov-3.684572_pt1 | contig 14315 bp, 9 predicted proteins | sample MGYA00237762_ERZ505403 | MGnify/ENA primary metagenome ERZ505403 (study PRJEB26158, sample SAMN06016376) | human gut metagenome | biome: human gut; feature: ankylosing spondylitis patient; material... | reverse complement strand
ATTTCATCATGGGGCGCAGCGAGAACAGCCGCAACCGCGTCTTTGTCAAGACCGAGGACGGCATCCGCACCGAGGCGCACGACCCCGCCAAGCTCTCTGACCCCAGCCTCATCATCTATCATCCCGTGCGCACGATGGGGCGCGACCTCGTCGTGACGAACGGCGACCAGACCGACACCATCTGCCAGCACGGCGACTTTCGCCGCGGTCTCATGACACGCGAATACGAGCCGGACGAGCCGAACTGGACGCCGCGCATCTCCGCCATCATGCACGAGGACGGCTCCTTCGAGCTGTCCATCCTCAAGCGTAAGGATGGGCGCTGTCTGCGCGAGTTCTTCTGCTACGAAGGCTGCGACGAGGGCAAGGGCTATTTCATCAGCACCTATCAGGGGGACGGAAACCCCCTGCCCACCTTTGCGGGCGAGCCGATGGAGGCGAGCGTCCCCTCGCCCGAAGAAGTCTGGGCGGCGCTCAACGCGGACAATAAGGTGTCCCTTTATGCGAACGTGAACGGCGAAGTGAAGCTGTTCAACAAAAATTCAGGCGACTGAGGAGGACGACATGAACGAGCTGGAACTCAAATACGGCTGCAACCCCAACCAGAAGCCCTCGCGCATCTATATGGCAGACGGCAGCGAACTGCCCATAGAAATACTCTGCGGCAGACCCGGATACATAAACTTTCTCGACGCTTTCAACTCCTGGCAGCTCGTCAAGGAGCTCAAAGAAGCCCTCGGTCTCCCGGCGGTCACTTCTTTTAAGCATGTCAGCCCCACCTCGGCGGCGGTCGGCATTCCACTCTCCGACAAGCTCAAAAAAGCCTGCTTCGTCGATGACATTGAGGGGCTTGACGACTCCCCGCTCGCCTGCGCCTATGCTCGCGCACGCGGCACGGACAGAATGTGTTCGTTCGGCGATTGGGTCGCCCTCTCCGATGTCTGCGATGTGACTACCGCGAAGATGATAAAGCGCGAGGTCTCCGACGGCATCATCGCCCCCGGCTATGAGCCCGAGGCACTTGAAATCCTCAAATCCAAGCGCAAGGGCAACTACAATATAGTGAAAATCGACCCCGACTACGTTCCCGAAGAGACAGAGCGCAAGCAGGTCTACGGCATAACCTTTGAACAGGGCAGAAACAATTTCAAGATAAACAGAGAGCTGCTCTCTAATATAGTCACCGAAAACAAAAATCTCCCCGACAGCGCGGCGCGCGACCTCATAATCTCGCTCATAACGCTCAAATATACGCAGTCGAACTCCGTTTGCTACGCGGTTGACGGGCAGGCTATCGGCGTCGGCGCGGGTCAGCAGTCGAGAATCCACTGCACCCGCCTCGCAGGCACAAAGGCAGACACCTGGTTCCTGCGCCAGCACGAAAAAGTCCTGAACCTCCCGTTCAAGGATTCGATAGGCCGCCCCGACAGGGACAATGTCATTGACGGCTACATCAACAAAAACGAAGAGGATGTCTGCGCCGAGGGCAACTGGCAGAAATATTTCACCTCCCGCCCCGAGCCGCTGACCGACGAGGAAATCAAGGCATATCTCGCCTCAATTGACGGCGTATCGCTCGGCTCGGACGCGTTCTTCCCGTTCAGCGACAATATCGAAAGAGCAAAGCGCAGCGGAGTTAAATATATCGCAGAGCCCGGCGGCTCCATCCGCGACGACCTTGTGATAGAGTGCTGCGACAAATACGGCATGGTCATGGCATTCACCGGCATGCGCCTGTTCCACCATTGACGGAGGACTGAAAATGAACATTCTTGTAGTAGGTTCCGGCGGAAGAGAGCACGCCGTTATAAAAAAGCTCCGAGAGAACAGCGAAGTTAAAAAAATATACGCCCTGCCCGGAAACGGCGGCATCGCCGCAGACGCAGAGTGCGTCAACATAGGCGCTACAGATATTGACGGCATCGCGGAATTTGCAAAGAACAATCAGATAGACTACGCCGTTGTCACGCCGGACGATCCGCTTGTGCTCGGCTGCGTCGACAGGCTTGAGAGCCTCGGCATTCCCTGCTTCGGTCCGCGCAAAAACGCCGCGATAATCGAGGGCAGCAAGGTTTTTTCAAAAAACCTGATGAAAAAATACGGCATACCCACCGCACAGTACGAAGTTTTTGACAGCGCGGAGGACGCGCTCGCCTATCTCGACTCAGCACCCATTCCGACCGTTATAAAGGCGGACGGTCTCGCACTCGGCAAGGGTGTTATAATCGCCGCAACGCGCGACGAAGCAAAAGAAGCGGTCGTTGAAATCATGCGGGACAAGAAATTCGGCAAGAGCGGCGACAGCATCGTTATCGAAGAATTTCTGACGGGTCCCGAGGTCTCGGTGCTCTCGTTCACGGACGGCAAGACCGTAGTCCCCATGATATCGTCGATGGATCACAAACGCGCACTCGACAACGACGAAGGTCTCAACACCGGCGGCATGGGCACCGTTGCTCCGAATCCGTATTACACAAAAGAGATTGCCGACAGGTGCATGAAAGAGATATTCCTGCCGACGGTAAACGCGATGAACGCGGAGGGCAGAACTTTCAAAGGCTGCCTTTATTTCGGGCTCATGCTCACGGAAAACGGCCCGAAGGTCATCGAATACAACTGCCGCTTCGGCGACCCGGAGACTCAGGTCGTGCTCCCGCTGCTAAAGAGCGATCTGCTCACCGTTATGAGAGCCACAACAGACGGCACGCTCGCCGAGACACCCGTTGAGTTTTCGGATAAAAACGCCTGCTGCGTCATCGTGGCATCAAAGGGCTATCCCGTGGCATACGAAAAGGGATATGAAATAGATATCCCCGATGAGATAAAGGACAGCGTTTATGTCGCGGGCGCCGCCGAGAAAAACGGCAAGCTCGTGACGAGCGGTGGCAGAGTTCTCGGCGTGACGGCGGTCGAAGATACGCTTCGGGAGGCAATAGCCTCGGCATACGAAAAGGCAGAAAAAATTCATTTTGAAAACGCCTTCTACAGGCACGACATCGGCGCGAAAGCGCTCGCCGCAAGGGAGGAAAAATAAATGGTATACAGAGTATTCGTCGAAAAGAAAAAAGAACTCGCGCAGGAGGCAAAATCCCTGCTCGGCGAGGCAAGAGACCTGCTCGGAATCAAGAATCTCACCGATGTGCGCGTTATCAACCGCTACGATGCGGAAAACATCACGCCCGAACTTTTTGACTACGCAAAGCGCACCGTGTTCTCCGAGCCGCAGCTCGACATTGTGTCGGACAGCATCGAGATAAACGGCAAGTGCTTTGCCGTCGAATTCCTGCCCGGTCAGTTCGACCAGCGCGCCGACTCTGCGGCTCAGTGCATCCAGATAATCTCGCAGGGCGAGCGCCCGCTGATACGCACGGCGAAAATATACATCCTCATCGGCGACATCACCGACGCCGACGCGCAGAGGATAAAGAAATATGTCATCAACCCCGTCGAGGCGCGCGAGGCAAGTCTCGAAAAGCCCGAGACTCTCGCGGTAAAATACGATATCCCGACCGAAGTCAGAACTCTCGACGGATTTATCGAACTCGACAGAGCGGGACTTGAGGACTTCGTCAAAAAATACGGTCTTGCCATGGACGCGGACGACATTGCGTTCTGCCAGGATTATTTCAAATCCGAGCACCGCGACCCGACGATAACAGAAATTCGCATGATCGACACCTACTGGTCGGATCACTGCCGTCACACGACATTCTTGACCGTCATTGACAGCGTGAAGTTTGAGGACGAGCTGCTCCAGAGCGCATACGACGAATATCTCGCGGTCAGAAAAGAGCTCGGGCGCACGAAGCCGATATGCCTGATGGATCTTGCGACTATAGCGGTCAAGCATCTCAAGAAGCACGGCAAGCTCGACCGTCTCGACGAGTCCGAGGAGATAAACGCCTGCACGGTGAAAATAGATGTCGAGGTCGACGGTGTCACCGAGCCGTGGCTTCTGCTCTTCAAAAACGAGACGCACAACCACCCGACAGAAATCGAGCCTTTCGGCGGCGCGGCGACCTGCATCGGCGGCGCTATCCGCGACCCGCTCTCGGGGCGTTCGTATGTCTACGGCGCGATGCGCGTCACCGGCGCGGCAGACCCGCTCAAGCCCATTGACGAGACGATAAAGGGCAAGCTGCCGCAGAGAAAAATCGTCACTACCGCGGCGGCGGGCTATTCCTCATACGGCAATCAGATAGGCCTTGCCACCGGCATAGTCGACGAGATATATCATCCCGGCTATGCGGCAAAGAGAATGGAGATAGGCGCGGTCATCGCGGCGACTCCCGCGGAGAACGTGCGCCGCGAGGTACCCGCTCCCGGAGACATTGTTATCCTGCTCGGCGGCTCGACCGGACGCGACGGCTGCGGCGGAGCGACGGGTTCTTCAAAATCACACACGGTTGAATCGCTCGAAAGCTGCGGCGCGGAGGTTCAGAAGGGCAACGCCCCCGAGGAGAGAAAGCTCCAGAGACTTTTCAGAAACAAAGAAGCCTGCCTGATGATCAAGCGCTGCAACGACTTCGGCGCGGGCGGCGTATCGGTTGCCATAGGCGAGCTCGCGGACGGACTTGAGATAGACCTCAACGCAGTGCCGAAAAAATACGAGGGTCTCGACGGCACTGAGCTTGCTATAAGCGAGAGCCAGGAGCGCATGGCGGTCGTTGTCGAGCCGCACAATGTTGACGCTTTCCTCGCGCTGGCAAATAAAGAAAATCTTCAGGCCGTGCCCGTGGCGAAAGTTCAGACTGAGCCGAGGCTCGTCATGAACTGGAACGGCAAGAAAATTGTTGATATCAGCCGCGAATTTTTGAATTCCAACGGTGCCGACAAGCATATAGACATCACCCCCGAGGCTCCCGCACTCAAAGAGAAGGAAATCTCCGGCTCGTTTGCGGAGAATTACTCGGCGCTTGCATCCGACCTCAACATCTGCTCGAAGCGCGGACTTTCCGAGCGTTTCGATTCAACGATAGGCGCGGGCACGGTACTCATGCCGTTCGGCGGCAAGAATCAGCTGACCCCCATTCAGGCGATGGTGCAGAAGATCTCCGTCGAGAAGAAGCACACCGACGACTGCTCGCTCATGGCGTTCGGCTACAATCCGTTTGTAACAGAGCAGAGCCCCTATCACGGCGCATATCTCGCGGTTATCGAATCGGTCTGCAAGCTCATCGCCTCGGGCGCAGAGTTCAAGGATGTTTATCTCACATTCCAGGAATATTTTGAGCGTCCCGGCAGAGACGGCAAGCGCTGGGGTCAGCCTTTGGCGGCACTTCTCGGTGCATTCAAGGCGCAGATGGAGCTCGGCATCGGCTCTATAGGCGGCAAGGACTCGATGAGCGGCTCGTTTGAAAATCTCGATGTCCCGCCGACCCTCGTCTCGTTCGCCGTGACAACGGAAAAGACCTCTTCAATAGTCTCGCCCGAGTTCAAATCGGCGGGTCACAAGGTTGTTTTCATCGCGCCGGAGAAAGACGAAAACGGTCTGCCGAAGACCGACTCGCTAATAGATGTGTTCTCCCGAGTTACCGGGCTTCTTCGCTCGGGTAAGGCGGTTGCCTGCTACACCCCCGGCATGGGTGGCATAGCGGAGGCGGTCATGAAGATGGCGTTCGGCAACGGCATCGGCTTTGAATACAGCAAAGATATCACGCTCGAAAAGATATTCGGACTCAGCTACGCGGGCTTCATTCTCGAACTCGCAAACGGCGCAGAAGAAACTGGCACGCTTCTCGGTCACACGAACGACAGCGGCTGCATCAGCCTTAACGGCGAGAGCATCGCTCTTTCGAAGCTTCTCGGAATATACGAGAACAAGCTCGAAAGCGTCTACAGCTGCAATATCAAAAACGCAGGCAAGGGTGCTGAGAACTTCTCATATGAAACTGTTGAGCGCAAAGCTCCCGCGATAAAAGTTGCAAAGCCGCGCGTGCTCATTCCTGCGTTCCCCGGCACGAACTGCGAATACGACAGCGCAAAGGCAGTCCGCGACGCGGGCGCAGAGCCCGAGATAATTGTTATAAACAACCTCAGCGCGGACGGCATCAGCCGCAGCGTCGAAAAATTCGCGGACGAGCTTCGCTCCTCGCAGATGATATTCATCCCCGGCGGCTTCTCCGGCGGCGACGAGCCGGACGGCAGCGGAAAGTTCATCACGGCATTCTTCAGAAATGCCGCGATAAAAGAGGGCGTCACCGACCTGCTTGAAAACAGGGACGGACTCATGTGCGGAATCTGCAACGGCTTCCAGGCGCTGATAAAGCTCGGACTCGTCCCTTACGGCAAGATAATCGACACGGACGAAAATTGCCCGACGCTCACCTTCAACACCATCGCGCGCCACCAGTCGCGAATAGTGCGCACCCGCATTTCTTCGAACAAATCGCCGTGGCTCGCGCTGACTCAGGTCGGTGACATATATTCCGTGCCGATCTCGCACGGCGAGGGCCGTTTCCTCGCAAGCGACGAGCTCATAGCCAAGCTCGCCGCGAACGGGCAGATAGCCACGCAGTATGTTGATCTTGACGGCAACGCTTCAAATGATATACACTTCAACCCCAACGATTCCGTCTGCGCTATCGAGGGCATCACATCGCCCGACGGCAGAGTCTTCGGAAAAATGGGACACAGCGAAAGAATCGGAAAAGGTCTTTACAAAAATGTCCCGGGAGATTATAATATTCGTATGTTTGAAGCAGCTGTTAAATATTTTAAGTGATGATAAGGAGACTGGAGCATGGCCTATTTATCCGACATTGAAATTGCGCAGCGCTGCAAACCCGAGCACATCGGCGTTATCGCAAAACGCGCCCATGTTGACGAAAAGTACATCGAGCAATACGGAAACTACAAGGCGAAAATAGACCTGTCCCTGCTCTCGGAGACGAAGAGAGAAGACGGGAAGCTGATTCTTGTCACCGCCATAACCCCAACCCCCGCGGGCGAGGGCAAGACCACGACGACGATAGGCCTCGCAGACGGACTGCGCCGGATAGGCAAGGATGTCACGGTCGCCCTGCGCGAGCCGAGCCTCGGTCCGGTTTTCGGAGTCAAGGGCGGAGCCGCCGGCGGCGGATATGCGCAGGTGGTTCCCATGGAGGATATCAACCTCCACTTCACCGGCGACTTCCACGCGATAGGCGCGGCGAACAACCTGCTTGCCGCCATGCTCGACAACCACATTCAGCAGGGCAACGCCCTGGGCATAGATGTCCGCAAGATAACATGGAAGCGCTGCGTTGACATGAACGACCGCCAGCTTCGATTTATCGTCGACGGCATGGGCGGCAAGGCGAACGGTATGCCCCGCGAGGACGGATTTGACATAACCGTCGCGAGCGAGATAATGGCTGTGCTCTGTCTTTCAAGCTCGATAACCGACCTCAAAGCGAGGCTCTCGCGCATGATAGTCGGCTACACCTACGACGACAAGCCCGTGACCTGCGGCGAGCTCAAGGCGGCCGGCGCGATGACCGCGCTTTTGAAAGACGCCTTGAAGCCCAACCTTGTCCAGACTCTCGAGGGCACGCCCGCATTCGTCCACGGCGGACCGTTCGCGAACATAGCGCACGGCTGCAACTCCGTCATGGCAACTAAGATGGCGCTCAAGATGGGCGATTATACCGTCACCGAAGCGGGATTCGGCGCGGATCTCGGTGCCGAAAAGTTCCTCGATATAAAGTGCCGCATGGCGGGACTTGCGCCCGACGCGGTGGTCGTTGTTGCCACTGTCCGCGCGCTCAAGATGCACGGCGGGCTCGACAAAAAGGAGCTTGCGGTTGAAGATATCGGCGCGCTCGAAAGAGGTATACCGAACCTCCTGCGCCATGTTTCCAACATCAAAAATGTCTATAAACTCCCCTGCGTCGTTGCGGTCAACAGATTCCCGACCGACACCGACGCCGAGATAGATTTCATCATCGCAAAATGCCGCGAGCTCGGGGTCAACACCGTGCTCTCCACCGTGTGGGCTGAAGGCGGCAAGGGCGGTGAAGCGCTCGCGCGCGAAGTAGTCCGCCTGTGCGAAGAGGAAAAGGGCGATTTCACTTTCGCCTACGAAGATGAGCTTTCGATCGAGGAGAAGATCGAAGCCGTTGTCAGAAAAGTCTACGGCGGCGACGGAATAACCGTCATGCCCAATGCCAAAAAGCAGATAGCCCAGCTTGAAGCTCTCGGTTTTAGCAAATGCCCCGTATGCATAGCAAAGACCCAGTACAGCTTTTCGGATGACCCGACAAAGCTCGGCGCGCCCGAGCACTTTACTGTGACGGTAAAAAATGTCAAGGTCTCCGCGGGCGCGGGATTCGTCGTCGTTCTGACCGGCGACATTCTAACCATGCCCGGACTGCCGAAGGTTCCCGCCGCAGAAAAAATCGACGTTGACGAAAGCGGCAGAATAACAGGTCTGTTCTGAGATAATAATTCCGTTCGGAGAAAAAGCTCTGCCGAGCGGAGTTTCTATAAATATCGGAGGTAATAAAATGGCTTATTATTTCAACGAAGTATCGCATACCTTTAATGAGTATCTGCTCGTCCCCGGCTATTCGTCGAGCGAGTGCGTGCCCGCGAATGTGTCGCTCAAGACGCCCCTTGTCAAGTACAAAAAGGGTGAGGAGCCCGCGATTTCGCTCAACATCCCGCTGACTTCCGCCATTATGCAGTCCGTCTCCGGCGAGAGACTCGCCGTGGCGCTCGCAAAAGAAGGCGGCGTATCGTTCATCTTCGGCTCCCAGAGCATCGAGGACGAGGCGGCAATGGTCGCAAGAGCGAAGAATTTCAAGGCGGGCTTCGTCATCAGCGACTCGAACATCACTCCCGACGCCACTCTCAACGACGTCATCGCGCTCAAGGAGAGAAACGGCCATTCCACTATTGCCGTGACCGAGGACGGCTCGGCAAACGGCAGGCTTGTCGGCATAGTTACGAGCAGAGACTACCGCGTCAGCCGCATGACCGGCGACGAGAAAGTTTCGTCTTTCATGACTCCCCGTGAAAAGCTCGTCACCGCCCCCGACAGCACCACCCTCAAGGAAGCAAACGACATAATTTGGGACAACAAGCTCAACTCCCTGCCCATAGTCGATTCCGAAGGCAAGCTCAGATATTTTGTTTTCCGCAAGGACTATGATGCCCATAAGGACAACCCGAACGAGCTTCTCGACGCCGACAAGCGCTATGTTGTCGGCGCAGGTATAAACACAAGAGACTACGCCGAGCGTATTCCCGCACTTGTCGAGGCGGGCGTAGATGTGCTCTGCATCGACTCCTCTGAGGGCTTCTCGGAGTGGCAGTCCCGCACCCTCGCATGGGTCAGAGAGCACTACGGCGACAGCGTCAAGGTCGGCGCGGGCAACGTAGTTGACAGAGAGGGCTTCCTCTTCCTCGCCGAGGCGGGTGCGGACTTCATAAAGGTCGGCATCGGCGGCGGCTCCATATGCATTACCCGCGAAACAAAGGGTATCGGCAGAGGTCAGGCGTCGGCTCTTATCGATGTCTGCAAGGCAAGAGACGAATATTTCGAGAGAACGGGCGTATATATCCCCGTCTGCTCCGACGGCGGCATCGTCTACGACCACCACATGACCCTCGCGCTTGCAATGGGCGCGGACTTTCTGATGCTCGGCCGCTACTTCGCGCGCTTTGACGAGAGCCCGACAAACAAGATTTCACTCAAGGGCACTTACTACAAAGAGTACTGGGGCGAGGGCTCCAACCGCGCAAGGAACTGGCAGCGCTACGACCTCGGCGGCGACAAGAAGCTGTCGTTCGAGGAGGGCGTTGACTCCTATGTCCCCTACGCCGGCAGCCTCAAGGACAATGTCACGCTCTCGCTGAGCAAGGTAAAGTCCACTATGTGCAACTGCGGCGCGCTCACAATCCCCGAGCTGCAGCAGAAAGCGAAGCTGACCCTTGTCTCCGCAACAAGCATTGTTGAGGGCGGCGCGCACGACGTCGTGCAGAAAGAGACCTACTCCGATCTGAAAAAATAAGCCTGATTCTTTACGGCAGGGCGCGGTGAAAACCGTTCCCTGCCTTTGAATTTAGGCAAATTTACTTGCACAATCACCAATAAATGAAAAGTTACGGCGCAAAAGGCTGTTAAATCCGACGTTTTTACCGAAAACGCCCGTTAAACTGTTGACACGTCGAAAATGCAATGCTATAATACAGACAATTTAAGACAGCACTTGATAGAGGATGCGAACGAGAAGAGTATCCAGCAGCAACGCCGGCAAGCGGCAGCTGGGGAAAGGCAAGTTCGCCGAAGTTCTATCGCGGTTGCCGCCGCGGTAATGCTGGGCCCTCGCCGAACAGGCGACGGACTGTCACATGACTTATGTGGAGCGCTATCATCGGTTTTTCTGCACATATAGCAGCAAATACAAAGCCTGTGATACCTCTTCGGGTCGCAGGCTTATTTAATTTTATTCAGGAGATGGTACTAATGAACAGAACGAAGAGAATTGTGGCCGCCATTCTGGCTATCGCCATGTGCGCAGTATTATTTGCAGGCTGCGGCACGAAAACCGAAAGTGCCAAGACCGGCGTTGAAGACGGCGTTCTGACCGTTGCCATGGAGTGCGCATACGCTCCCTACAACTGGACTCAGAGCGATGATTCCAACGGCGCTGTCCCGATAAAGGATTCCAGCGACTACGCCAACGGATACGATATCATGATGGCTAAGAAGATATGCGAAGCAAACGGCTGGAAGCTTGAAGTTGTCCGCCTTGACTGGGATTCACTTGTTCCTGCAGTCCAGACCGGCAAGGTTGACGCCGTTATCGCAGGTCAGTCGATGACCGAAGAGCGTATGCAGCAGGTCGATTTCGCAGGTCCCTACCTCTATGCGAGCATCGTCTGCATGACAAAGCAGAACAGCAAGTATGCAAACGCTACCTCCCTTGCTGACCTCGCAGGTGCAAAGTGCACCTCCCAGCTCGGAACCATTTGGTATACCACCTGCCTTCCGCAGATAAACGGTGCTCTTATCCAGACCGCACAGGAGACCGCTCCCTCGATGCTCATGGCTCTTGAGACCGGCGCTGTCGACTTCATCTGCACCGATATGCCCACCGCTCAGGGCGCGCTCATCGCTTACAGCGATCTGAAGATCCTCGACCTCCCCGAAAATGCTTTCAAGGTTGACGAGGGCGACATCAACATCGGCATCTCTGTCAAGAAGGGCAACACCGAGCTCAAGGACAAGATCAACTCCGCCCTTGCAGGCATGACCGCAGACGACTTCAACAAGATAATGAACGAGGCTACCAAGATTCAGCCCCTTTCAAAGTAATTAACAATAATCAGAACGGAGATAACAAGATATGAACAAGCTTGCCGAGCTGTGGAGCGACATAGTCCAGTGCTGGAGCGATAGCTCAATGCAGTATCTGACCGGTGCGCTCAAGACAATAGAGCTCGCTGTTATAGCGACAATCATAGGCTGCCTCATCGGCCTTGTCTGCGGAATAATCCAGACTATTCCGTGCGGCAAAAAAGACAATATCGTAAAGCGGGTCATCCTCGGCATAGTCAAGGCTATAGTGCGTATCTACGTCGAAGTTTTCAGAGGCACGCCGATGATAATCCAGGCGATATTCATCTTCTACGCCCTGCCCTACTTCTCAAACGGTGCGATAAACCTTGAACCGACTTTCGCGGCATATCTCGTTGTCTCCATCAACACCGGAGCATATATGGCAGAGACCGTCCGCGGCGGTATAATGTCGATAGACGTCGGTCAGACGGAGGGCGCAATGTCCATAGGCATGAACCACTTCAAGACCATGCTCTATGTCATTCTTCCGCAGACCATACGCAATATCATCCCGCAGATAGGCAACAACCTCATAATCAACATCAAGGATACTTCCGTCATGTTCGTTATCGGCTACGCTGAGCTCTTCGCGGCTCACAAGGCTATCGTCGGCGCAAAGTATGTCTACTTCCCGTCGGCAGTTATAACGCTGACTATCTACCTGATAATGACGGTCATCTGCTCGCTTATCCTCAGACTGTGGGAGAAGAAGCTTGACGGTCCGGAGAACTTCGATCTCTCGACCACCGACACTCTCGCCCACACCAGCGGAATGTACACATTTGTCAAAAAGGCCAAGAAGAAGGAGGGAAGATAATGTCAGAGCCTATTTTACAGATAAATCATCTTTCAAAGACCTTCGGCAGCCACGAAGTTCTGCGCGACATTGACTTTTCGGTCAATCCCGGCGATGTCACGAGCATCATCGGCGCGTCCGGCTCGGGCAAATCAACTTTGCTCCGCTGCATAAACCTCCTTGAGACTCCGACCTCCGGCGAGATACTCTATCACGGCACGAACATCGACAATATAAAAGGCGGCGCGAGCGCATACCGTTCGCACGTCGGCATGGTGTTCCAGTCGTTCAATCTTTTCAACAACATGACCGCTCTCAAGAACTGCATGATCGGTCAGACGAAGGTTCTCAAGAAGTCCAGAGCCGAAGCCAAGGCTTCCGCACTGCATTATCTTGAAAAGGTCGGCATGGCGCCCTACATCAACGCCAAGCCCTCCCAGCTCTCCGGCGGTCAGAAGCAGCGCGTCGCAATAGCCCGCGCGCTTGCGATGGAGCCCGAAGTTCTGCTGTTCGACGAGCCGACGAGCGCACTCGACCCCCAGATGGTCGGCGAAGTGCTCGAAGTCATGCGCAACCTCGCAAAAGAGGGTCTGACGATGATAGTCGTCACCCACGAGATGGCGTTTGCGCGCGATGTTTCAACGAATGTCGTATTCATGGCGGACGGACTCATCTGCGAGCAGGGCAGTCCGAAGGACATCTTCGAGAATCCGCAGGATCCCAAGACGCAGGAGTTTCTTTCAAGATTCCTCGCGAAATAAAATTAAACAGGATATCTCCGACAAGGAGATATCCTGTTTTTGCTATTAAAGCCCTAGAAGCTCTTTCTTCTTCGCATCAAACTCTTCCTGAGTTATCGCGCCGATATCAAGAAGCTCTTTCATTTTCTTTACTGTTTCAATCTTATCTTCGTATGTATCCTGCTCTTTTTCTTCCTGTTGCGGGGTTGTTTTCTTGCTTATAAAACCGGATATTCCGGCACCCACGCTTTTTATTCCCTTGGAAAGCTTTTCTTTGACCACCGTTGTTTCCTGCTGCAATTTTGTCGGCTCAACCTCAATATATTCCACTGCATTTTCAATAGTGTTAAGGTCTGACTCCAGCTCATTCTCGCTATAATCAAAGCAAGCTTTGTCAAATGCCGCATAAAGTCTTTTTGCCATAGGCATCATCGACGCAAAATTCAGGCTGCCGGAAATCACACCTCCCACAATCGGGATAGCTTTTGAAACGCCCTTGGCAACCGTAGTTTTTGTAACTCTTATACCAATCGCTTTTCCAATCTGCTTTACGATAGGATACCAAAAAGTTTTCGTGAGAGCTTTTTGCGGCAATTTTCTCATAGTTGTTTTCGCTATCTGTGCAGAAAGGACTCTAACCCCCGATACTGCACCGGATACACCGAACATTACTCCGCAGTACATAATAAGCTGAGATCTTACTTTGTCATCATCAATCTCGCCGTCTTTCCAAAGATCCTGTGCTCCATATAGGTATGAGAGTTCCTGTGCCAGTCTCAGTGCCATACCGAAGAACTGTAATATATCGGCAGGAATCGTCGCCGCCATCGCAAGACCCCCGGGTATTCCTGCTGCAAATGAAGCTATCGATGACTGACTGGTTCGCTTTATTATCAATTTATTTGCCAAATACGACAGCCTCTCGCGCGGAACATTTGCTTCTATCGGTCCCAAATTCACAACATCCTGAATGTTTACATTTTCCTTTGCGAAAATGCTCTCAAGGAAATCGCTGCGGATGACTTTAACTCCGGGAATTTTCACCGCCGCCGTAATCATGTTTTCCAGCGAAAAATCTGTTGTTTGTAACTGATTGTCCATTGTTTTGCAACTCCTTATAAATTATTCATATCAGTACTTGTTTTTTTCGCGAAAGCCCTACTTAATTGTTATAATATCACGAATAGAAAAATTAAGCAAGGTAAAATATTACTCTCACAAAAATTTCTATACATTATTATATTCACCCTCTCTCCCATTCTCTTGTCAATTTTTACAAAGCTGTTTGTCAACGGACGAAGGTATGGTACAGATTGACAAAATTGAATTTATTTTGCTGAAACACTTGAATATTTATGCATATAGTAGTATATTATCAGTCAAATAGTTGAATAATTTTGCACCGTCAGCGAATATCGGATCGTTTTTATAAACGCCGTGTTCGCCGAAAGCG
>ENA-OVFR01001119-OVFR01001119.1-human-gut-metagenome-genome-assembly--contig:-NODE-1119-length-14535-cov-3.420787_pt1 | contig 14535 bp, 10 predicted proteins | sample MGYA00237762_ERZ505403 | MGnify/ENA primary metagenome ERZ505403 (study PRJEB26158, sample SAMN06016376) | human gut metagenome | biome: human gut; feature: ankylosing spondylitis patient; material... | reverse complement strand
CATGGCTGATCGTGAGTGTTGTAGGCGCCTTCCTGATTGACTTGATCAACGCTCTGATTATTACGTCAATGGCGCAGATGCCGCTCTAAAAACAATCAAACTTATACTGAGAAGAGGCTGCCGATGAGCGGCCTTTTCTTTTGGAGAAATTTTGAGCGACGCGCCGACGTCTTTCCTGCTAGTCTTTCGAGCGCATCAATTGCAAAGGAAGCATTCAAATTGCAGGAACTGACACTGATTCTGTCGCACTATTTGCCCGTGATACTGGGCGGCGTTTTGCTCTTGCTCGTTGTGTTGACGGCGGTTGTGATCTATTTGACGATCCGTACCTCGGACATGAAACGAGATCTTGAAGTGAATGCCGAAACCGCAAAGGCGCTCGCGGCGCAGACGGCCGGCACTACTCTTGAGCGCATCGAAGCACTATCGCGCCAAATTCAGGCGGCCGACTCGGACCTCAAAAGTTCCCAGAGCAGTCACTTTGTGAATTTTCTCGGGTTGATCAATTCCGGAAGTCAGGCTCAAGAGCAGCGTCTCGCACAAATGAATGAGACGGTGCAAAGCGCAATGCTCAATGTGCGGGCTTCGCTGAACGCTGAGCTTACTGCAATTCGCGAGGCCAACGACAAGGCGCTGGAATCCATGCGCAACACGGTTGACGAAAAGCTGTCGACCACGCTTAACTCTCGCTTGACGGAGTCCTTTAAAACGGTTGAGGGGCAGCTTTTGGCAGTGCACCGTGGCTTGGGTGAAATGCGCGAAATGGCTCAAAACGTCGACGGCTTGCGGCGTATTCTCACCAACGTCAAAACCAGAGGGACGTTTGGGGAAGTACAGTTGGCGATGATCCTTTCGGATTTGTTGACGCCCGAGCAGTATGAAACCAACGTTGCCACACGTCCCGGGTCGCGTGACCGCGTGGAATTTGCTGTCAAGCTGCCGGGCGCACAAGCGGGATCGCACGTGTTGCTGCCGATCGATGCCAAGTTTCCAACGGAGGATTACGAACGTTTGATCGAGGCTTCCGACGAAGCAGATCCGGAAAAAGAGGCGACTGCGCGCAAAGCGCTTCAGACGCGAATTCTCACGGAAGCGCAGAAAATTCGCGATAAATACGTCGAAGTGCCTTTTACTACGGAGTTTGCCGTGATGTATCTGCCGACCGAAAGCCTTTGGAGCGAGGTGCTCAAGGTCAATGGTCTGGTGGAACGTGTGCAGCGGGATTGTCATGTGACGATTGTGGGGCCGACCGTACTGGCAGCCTTCCTCAACAGTCTTCAGATGGGATTCAAGACGCTTGCCATTGAGCAAAAAAGCGCCGAAGTGTGGCGTCTTTTGGGTGAAGTCAAGGCCGAATTCGGACGCTTTTCGGAAAGCGTGGGCAGCATGGAAAAACGTATCGATTCGGTCAAATCCGCGATATCCGCAATGCGCACCCGCACGAACGTAATGGAACGCAAGCTCAAGGGGGTCGAGTCCGTCTATTCGTCGGATACTGACGAGTCCGGTTTGCAAAAGAGTCCCGATTCGGCAAACATCTAAAATATCGCATTCTCGAGACAGATTTCAGAATTGATTGAGTTTTTCCATGGCTAAGAAAAAAAATAATCCCGGTATGATGCCCGATCTCTTTGCTGATTTCGGCGCCGGTTCCGACGCAACGAACGAACAAAACGAAGAAAAAGAGGCAGCCCCAGAGGTCCCGGAAACGACACCATCCGCGGATATCGAAACGGTACCAACGGGTGCTTCAGTTGAGGTGCAGGAGAAGACTACAGTGCCGGCAGCAGAAGATGATTCTGTTTCGAAGGCGCAGTCCGAATCGATAACGTCCTCAGAACCCAAGTCAATCGCCGGGAAAAACAAGCTTCCTGCCATTCTCTGCGACGATACGCCGGCCGAACTCAACGGCGAACTGACGCTTGCGCGGTACGCCGCAAGCGCCTATCTGGAATATGCGCTTTCCGTTGTAAAAAGCCGCGCTTTGCCCGATATTTTTGACGGCATGAAGCCCGTGCAGCGCCGTATCCTTTATGCGATGGATCGTATGCGCCTGAATCCGCCCGCCAAAGCCGTCAAATGTGCACGCGTCGTGGGCGACGTGCTCGGTAAGTACCATCCGCACGGCGATCAGGCTGCGTATGACGCCATGGTTCGAATGGCGCAGGATTTCAGCCTTCGTTATCCGCTTGTGGACGGCGAAGGGAATTTCGGTTCCCGTGACGGCGACGGGCCGGCTGCTATGCGATACACCGAAGCCCGTCTGACAAAGATTTCTGAGCTGGTACTCTCGGAACTTGACTCCGAAGATGTGGACTTTGTTCCCAATTACGACGGCTCGTTTAAGGAGCCCGTTCAGCTGCCAGCCAAATTGCCTTTCGTGCTTTTAAACGGCGCCAGCGGCATTGCCGTGGGGATGGCCACTGAAATTCCGTCGCACAATCTCAATGAAGTGGCGCAGGCTGTTCTTTTGCTTCTCAAGAGCCCCGAAGCGACGCTCGATGACATTCTTGCTGTCATGCCCGGTCCCGACTACCCGGGCGGCGGCCGCATCATTTCAAGTCCGTCTGAAATCCGCCAAACCTATGCCATCGGGAGAGGAAGCCTGCGAGTGCGTGCCTGTTATCACTTTGAGGAATTGCAGCGCGGCCAGTGGCAGCTTGTGGTTGACGAATTGCCGCCGGCGGCAAACGCCGAGTTGGTGCTCTCACAGATCGAAGAGATCACCAATCCCAAGCCTAAAGCAGGCAAAAAAACCATCTCGGCAGAACAGGCCAACAGCAAGGCAGCGATGCTCTCGGTGCTTGACGGCGTGCGCAACGAATGCGACAAAGACACCAAGGTGCGTTTGGTGTTTGAACCCAAGAGTTCCAAGGTCGATCGAGACTTTTTTGTGCAGATGCTCCTCAGTCAGACGAGTCTTGAGTGCAACGCGCCGATGAATTTGGTGATGATTGGCAACGACGGTCGTCCGGCGCAAAAATCTTTGCAGCAGATTTTGTCCGAATGGGTGCAGGCCCGATTGGAGACGGTGAGACGCCGCACTCAGGCTCGACTCAATAAGGTCAATGCGCGACTTCACATTTTGGAAGGTCGAACCAAAGCAATCGACAACATCGACCGAGTGATCGAAATCGTGCGTTTCGAAGACAAGCCCAAGGAAGCCTTGATGGCCGAGTTCGGGCTTACTGAACTGCAGGCCGAAGACATTTTGGAACTGCGTCTGCGCCAGTTGGCCAAACTCGAGTACGAGCGTGTGGAAGAGGAAATGAAAAAGCTCAACGCCGAACGTGAAACACTCGAGAAGATCCTTGCCGATGAAAAGACGCTCAAAAACGTTGTTGCCAAGGAAACAAAAGAAGCGGCCAAGCTTTACGGCGACGCTCGCCGCACCACGATCGAGGAAGCAAAGAAGGCTTCCAGCGAACCCGTGCAGGTTTCTGAACCCGTCACGGTCGTCGTCTCGCAGAAGGGCTACGTGCGCTGCCGCACTGGTCACGGACACGATGCCAAGCTGATGAGCTACAAGCAGGGCGACTCTTACCTGTGGTCGGCCGAATGCGAAAGCACCGAAACGCTTATTGTCTGCGGCAGCAACGGTCGTACGTACTCGGTGCCCGTCTCGCAGTTGCCTTCGGCTCGTGGTGACGGTCTGCCGATTACAAGTTTCATTGAGCTTGAAACCGGCAGCGAAATCGTGGGATATCTGGCCGGTCCCGACAATCTCGGCGTAATGCTCTACACCACGGAAGGCTTCGGACTCGCTTGTTCGCTCAAAAATCTTGTTGCGCGCGTACGCTCCGGCAAGGCTTTCATGAGCGTGGGTGAAGAAGCCGTGATGTGCCCGCCTGTTGTTCTGACCGAAGGCACTCAGTACGTTGCCTGCATGGCGCAGGACGGCCGCCTGCTTGTCTTTACGCTGGAAGAATTGAGAACGCTGGCGGGTGGCGGCAAGGGCGTGACGCTCATGGGCGGCATCGATCTTTTCTGCGGCTTTAGCCAGGCTTGTGCACTGCGTCATCACGACAGTCTTGAAGTGCTCGGCGCCACAAAAACGACGGGTGAAGTCAGAAGCAAAGTGCTGCGGCCGGCCGAATGGCATATGTTTATCGCCCACCGCGCGCGCAAGGGTAAAGTGGTGCCGTGCCGTTTCGAGCCGCACGGTTTGAACGCCATTGCAGCCGAACCTCAAGAGCAGGACAAAACAGACTAAAACGCGAAACGGTATGGATTTCAACATCAAGCGCATCATTCGTTTCTACGACAGACTCTCGACGCGTCTGATCACGCTCACGGCTTTGTGGGTGACCTTCATCATCTGTGCCATCGGTTATCAGATGTACTTGAGTCAGCAGGTGCAGACGGCGGGCGCCTATCAGTACGAGGTAGGTAGCCTTCCGGCTCGCGTCTATCGTCTGAATCTGTTTGCGGATCGAGCTTTCGGGGGAGAGGATTTCGCCACGCAATACAGAGCCATTGACGAGGCGATGCGCCGCATCGGCAAAAGAGATCTGGGTAACGAGTTTTTCATTGATCGCAGTCAGGAGCAGCAGTCTGCTGATGTGCTCTTAGACGAATGGCGCAATGTTGTGGGACCGCTCTTCTTGCTTGCCCGCGAACAGTCCAACCCGATCGGTACCGATGAGCTTGAGCGCTTTATCACGAAGATCGATACCGTCAACAAGCAGATTGCCGTAAACCGAGACAAGGCTCTGATGATTCAAAAGGGCGTTCAAACGCTTCTGATGATTCTTGCCATCGGCAGTCTGTTTGGGATCATGTACTTCCTGATGAGTTGGGTGATTCGCCCAACCGAATACGTTCGAACGGGGCTTTCGGCCGTGCGTGAAGGCAAGCTTGATACGAGACTGCATCTGGTGGGTGCCAGCGAATTCGAAGCCATTGCTTCCGACTTCAACGCCATGGCAGGCCGTTTGCAGGACTTGGTCGAAAATCTGGCGGCCAAGGTAAAGGAGAAAACCGAAGCGGTAGAGGAAAAAAAACGCAATCTCTCGTACCTCTACGAAATGACGAGCTTTGTTTCGCAGCAGCACTCCGTCGATGAAATGTGCGAGGGCTTTGCGGCTCGTCTCATGCAATACACGCCGGCGCAGGCTTGCGCCGTTTTTCTGATTGATCGTAAGCGCGGTCTCATTGAACTCTCTGCGAGCATGGACTTGCCCGCCAAGACATTTGCCTGGTTTTCTTTGAACCCCTTGCCGCTCGAAGGGGTTGAGGAAAGTTTGAGAAGCGATCTGCCTTTGCGCATCACCCCCGGGATGCCTGAAGATTTTCTTTCTCAACTGCGCGTGGAGTCCGAAAAGCAATTCCGTACCGCCTATCTCTTTCATATCCGCAGTGGTTCGAAGGATCTCGGCTTTCTTGCTGTATTTCCATCTGGACACCCGACTGCTGCCGCAGACTTACAAGCTTTACGAAAGTTTCGGATCGCATTTGGGCATTGCGGTCGACAGTTTGCGCTTGGTGGAAAGAGAGCAGCAGTACGCCGTTGTGCAGGAACGCAATTTGATGGCGCAAGGACTGCATGATTCGATAGCACAGTCACTCTCATTTTTGAATCTGCAGGTGCAGCTTCTTGAAAGCGGTCTGCAGACCGACGATAAGGAGCTTGTCGAGACCACCGTAGCGCAGATCAAAGCGGGTGTGCAGGAGTCCTATGAGGACGTTCGCGAGTTGTTGTTGAACTTTCGAGAGCGCGTGCACACAGAAAGCTTCTCGGAGGCCATCAACACGGTGATTGATCGATTCGAATCGCAAACAAAATTACCTGTCAAGCTCACGATTACGGGGCCGGAGGCGGAACTCACCGACAGACAGAAGATTCAAGTGATCTTGATCATGCAGGAAGCGCTTGCCAACGTGCGCAAGCACTCCAAAGCCACGCAGGTACTCATTAACATTGAGTACGGCGCTCAATTTAAACTTTCTGTCATCGACAACGGTATCGGCATCAATCAGGATATTCTCAAAAAACGCAGCAAGCGACATGTCGGTCTCAACATCATGAGCGAACGAGCGCAGCGCATCGGAGCCAAAGTTACGGTAGGGACCGTCGCGCCGGAAGTATTCCAAAGCGGCACGTGCGTCGAATTGGTCATTTCAGATCAGGCACAAGAAGACCGCAGTTCACTACGGACATCGGCGGCTGCGGCAAGCGGGGACTAAGTCATGCGCTTTGTTGTGATCTATTTGATTTTGGCGCTTGTCATCTATGTGCGCGGCATTTGTCCTGTTGTTCACGATCGTCGCAAGCGTTTGTGGTGTTTGCTTGCGGTGTTGCCCGGAGCCTTCTTCCCGAGCGTCACGCGCTTTATCGGGGGCTCAATGGTGGCCCCCGATTTGCCGGTGTGGGTGATGTATGTCGGCAGCATCTTTCAAAACTTCACGCTTTTGGTGGGAATTCTTGTCATCGGCCGAGAGATTTTGAGCATTCCGCTTCGCATTATCGGTCTGCCTTTCCCTTTTTTGGGGAGAAACCGCATCGTTGCCGGAACGATTCTGGGGCTCTCCGTGGCGTTTTCCTGCCTGGGGATGTTTAAGTCGGTGATCAGTCTGGAAGTAGTCGAACAGGAGGTGGCTGTCAAAGATCTGCCCGTAGAACTCGACGGCTTGCGTATTGCGCAGTTAAGCGACTTGCATGTTTCCTCTGTTTTCACCCGCGATCGAGTCGAAGAAATCGTGGAGCGTACCAATGCTCTAAAACCCGACTTGATTGCACTTACGGGGGATTTCGTCGATGGTACGCCTCAAAAGCGCGGGTACGATCTCGAACCTCTGAAGAATCTCAAGGCGAAGTACGGGGTCTTCGGTATTGAAGGAAATCATGAGCACTATGTCGACTACGACGGCTGGATGCGTTTTATGCCGACTTTGGGGATGACCTGGCTCAAAAACGCCTCCGCTTCTGTTCAGATCAATGGCAAGATAGTGTCCGTGATCGGTTTGACCGATCCGATGGCGCAGCGTTACGGACGAGAGTTGCCGGATATTGAAAAGGCCTCGGCAAACGTGCCAGCACAAACGTCTTTGCGACTGCTGTTATCGCATCAACCCAAGTACGCGGCGCTTTATAAGGGCAAAGCCGACCTGATGCTTTCCGGTCATACGCATGGCGGCCAGGTGTTAGCGTTAAATCCTGTGGTCGGAAAACTTAACAACGGTTTTATTCGCGGCCTCTACGATGTGGGGGAACTTAAACTCTATGTCAATCAGGGTACCGACGTATGGAATGGATTCTTGCTTCGCCTGGGCACGGTGGGTGAAATCTCGCTTCTCACATTGAAGCGCGCTCCGGAAACGAACCAGGCGGCTGCAACGCAAGACAAGTAACGGATAAAGTGGAAGATCGATGCAAAACGTATGTTTATTGGGAGCCACGGGCTCCGTTGGTAAGAGTGCGCTTGAGGTTCTGGCGCTTTATCCGGAAAAGTTTCGTCTGTTTTCCGTTGCCGCTCACAGCAATGTTCAAAAGCTTGCCGACATAGCGGTTCGCTTTGATGTTAAGCGCGTGGGGATTGCAGATGCTGCGAAAACGGACGAATTGGCTCGTCTCTTGAAAGAAGCGGGCAGGGGCGACATTGAAATCTTGAGCGGTCCCGAAGCTGCCGTGAAACTGGCTGCGGACAAAGAAGCGCAGACGGTTATTGTTGCCGTGGTGGGGGCTGCGGGGGTGCCCGCGACCTTTGCTGCCGCCAAAGCGGGCAAGCGCATTTTGCATGCCAACAAGGAAAGCGTTGTCTGCGGCGGAGCTTTTTTGCAACAAACCGTCCGCGAAAACGGCGCGGTGATGTTGCCTGTTGACAGCGAACACAACGCGATCTTTCAGTGTTTGGCCGGTGCTTCCGAAGAGGATCGACGGCAGTGCCGCCTGTGGCTAACTTGCTCGGGCGGGCCGTTTCGCGACCGACCGGAACTTGATCTCAACACCGTGACGCCGGCCATGGCCCTGGCGCATCCGACCTGGCAGATGGGACGAAAGATCTCGATTGACTCGGCAACCCTCATGAACAAAGGCCTGGAAGTCATTGAAGCCCGCTGGCTTTTCGACATTCCGCAGGATCGCATCCATGTGGTTATTCATCCGCAGTCGGTGGTGCACTCGATGGTCGAGTACGGCGACGGCTCCTTTATTGCGCAGCTTGGCGCCGCCTCGATGAAGCACCCGGTCGCGTATTGTTTAGGCTGGCCCGAACGACTGCCGGCCGGGACGCAGCGTCTGGATCCGTTCGCGCTCTCCCAGCTTACTTTCAGGGAGCCCGATGTGGAGCGTTTCGTGCAGCTGGGGTTTGCCTACGACGCGCTGCGCGAAGGCGGTTCGGCAAGCATTGTGCTCAATGCGGCTAACGAAATCGGCGTTGAGGCGTTTCTCAACGAACGCATTTCCTTTACCGGCATCGCTGAGGTCTGCAGGCGTACGATGCAGGCGCTTTTCGAGCCGAAGACACCCGCCAGCGTTGACGAAATTCTGTCTGTCGATGCTGCGGCCCGCCGTGAGGCGGCGTTGCTTCTGCCAAAATTGGCATAAGGCAACAGCTATGAAAAAAAATATTTTTTGAGCGGTTGTGTCGACACTTGCCTTTTAGGCCTGATGCACAAGGAAAAAGGGCTCGGATACCTCTTTCGGGGGACTGATCTGTACCCCTTGACTCGGTCGCATCGAATCTTAGAATAACAAGCCGTTGTGGATTCCTTCGCAATTGGACCCCATATCAAGTGGTGATCCGGCGAAGGAATTTTTTCCGCCTTTTTGCCTGGAGAACGCTGATTTGCGGGCGATTTTTCAGGTTTTTGAACTTTGTATTCCCTGTTTTCGCCCCAGTAGCGGGTGGTGAGCCAGATGCCTAAAGTAGTAAAAAAAGACAACACCATCGAGCGTTTCAATGCCGAAAAAATCCAGAGCGCCGTCAAGAAGGCGGCGTTTCGCTGCGATAAGGTCATTGATGCTGATCACCTCAATCAAATTGCCGACGAGGTTTACAGCCGCGTGGAGCATCGCGAACAGGTGACGGTTGCAGAACTGCACGAGATGGTGATTGCTGTGCTCGCCTTCCTGCAGTACAAGGAAGTGGCTGACGCCTACGCCGAATACCGCTACTACAAGCAAACTTACGCCAAGACGTTCGAGCAATTGCGCCAGGACGCCGATGACGTGCTTCGTCTGGGTGACCGAGAAAACGCAAACTTCGATAGTTCCCTGGTCTCGACCAAGGGGTCGCTCATCAAGGGCTACCTCACCAAGTCGCTCTACAAACAGTTCTACCTTTCCGGCAAGGAAAAGGAACTCATTGAGCGCGGCGACATTTACATCCACGATTTGCGAGACATGATCCTGGGCTGCATCAACTGTTGCCTCTTTGACATCGGCAACGTGTTGAAGGGTGGCTTTGAGATGTCCAACGTGCAGTACACCGAACCCAAGACGGTGCTGTCCGCGCTGCAGGTGATCGGCGACGTGACGCTTGTGGCAACGGCTCAGCAGTTCGGGGGCTTTACGCTTGCCGAACTCGACAAGGTGCTCTTACCCTATGTTTTGAAGAGCGAAAAAGCGGCGATTGAAAAGTACATGGAATTGGGCCTTGACGAAGCTAAGGCCGAGGAAGTGGCGAGCAAAGACGTCATTCGTGAGCTCGAACAGGGCTTCCAGTCGCTCGAATTGAAGCTCAATACGGTGCCGTGCAGCCGCGGCGACTTTGCCTTTACGACCATCACGTTCGGGCAGTGGGATCCCGCCAAGTACGACGAACGAGAAAAGAGCTGGCTTTACATGATCGGCAAGATCATGCTGCAGGTGCGTCGCAACGGTCACGGCAAGGACGGCAAGCCGGTGGTCTTCCCGAAGCTTGTGTTCCTGTACGACGACAATCAGGTCAAGGCCGATCCGTTCTCCTCGGAGCTCTTTAACGAGGCTGTCAAGACGTCGGCCGAATGCATGTACCCGGACTACCTGTCGCTTTCGAGCCGATACGGAAGCGTTTCGCAGATTTTCCAGAAGTACGGCGCCATCACGTCGCCGATGGGTTGCCGCGCCTTCCTGTCTCTGTGGTGCAACGAAAAGGGAGAAGCGATCACAATCGGCCGTTGCAATATCGGTGCGGTGTCGCTCAACCTTCCGATCATTCTGAAGCTTGCCCAGATCGAACATCCCGACGATTGGCAGGAAAAATTCTGGGAAATGCTTGACGATCGCCTGGAAGTGATCCGCGCCTTCTTCAAGAAGCGCTACGACATCGTGCGCCATCAGAAGTGTTCGTCCAATCCGCTTGCCTTTACGCAGGGGGGCCTCTACGAAGGCACGAAGAGCCCGGACGACACTGTGGGTGACCTGGTGCGCTACATGACGGCATCCTTTGGCATCACAGCGCTCGATGAAACCACCTATTTGTGGACGGGTAAGCGTCTCGTTGACGAAGGCGGCAAAGTGTCGGCCTCCATTCTGCGTCATCTGCAGGAAAAGCTTGCTGAATTCAAGAAGGAAGACGGCTATCTCTACGCAATCTACGGGACACCGGCTGAAAGCTTGTGCGCGACGCAGGCCGGTCAGTACGACCGTTTCTGCGAGAAGATGGGCGTGGAAAACGTTTTTGCGTCAACCCCGCACTACAGTCCCGAATACTTCACCAATTCGTTCCATGTGAACGTGACGGAAGAAATCTCGCCGTTTGAAAAGCAAGATCACGAATTTGAAGACTTCCATCTGTGCGAAGGCGGTCATATTCAGTATGTGCGTCTGGACAACCCGGAAAACATGCAGGCCGTGCGCGCCATGATTCGCCGCGGCATGGAAAAGGGGTTCTATCAGGGCGTCAATTTCGATAGTGCCTACTGCGGCGATTGCGGCGAGCACAGCACCAACGTGCTTTTCAAATGCCCGCACTGCGGCAGTTCCAACCTGTCGGTGATCAGCCGCGTGTGCGGTTATCTGGGTTACTCCAACGTCAACGGCATGAGCCGAATGAACGACGGCAAGATGGCTGAGATCAAAAACCGCGTGAGCATGTAACCAAATACGGCCATGAACTACATCGGTATTTCTGACTTTGACACGGCCAACGGCCCGGGTGTGCGCGTCTCGCTGTTCGTTTCGGGCTGCCGACTGCGCTGCCGCGGGTGCTTCAATCCGGAAAGCTGGGATTTTGATGCGGGCAAGCCCTATGACGAAAGCGTTCAGGAGCGATTGCTCAAGGCGCTTGAAGAGGATTATGTTGACGGTCTTTCGCTTTTGGGGGGCGACCCGCTTGAACCCGAAAATGTAGAGGTGCTCACGGAGCTGTGCCGCGCCGTGCGTGAAAAGTTCGGAAACAAAAAAACGATTTGGCTTTGGACCGGACGCCTTTACGATAAGGTCAAAGAGCTTGAGATTTTTCAGTATGTTGACACCGTCGTCGACGGTCCTTTCATTGAGAAGTTCAAGGTCGAAGGAAAAGGCAACTGGTTTGGGAGCTCCAATCAGCGCGTGATTCCGATACGATGCGAGGTTGCGGCGTAATTCTCGGATTTCGCTTGACTCGATCAAACGGCAAACGCAAACGTTTTGCCAATCAGATGCCTGCCGCCCGATTCTTTGATTGAGAATCGCAACCGCAGGCTTTTTCTTTGTTGGATTTAGACCATTGCAACATCTATGGCAGTGATCGGTTTTCTGATTACGCTCTCCATTCTCGTGCTTGTGCACGAATGGGGACACTACATCGTCGCACGCTGGTGCGGTGTGAAAGTTCTGGCGTTTAGCATCGGCTTTGGCAAGGTGCTCTATAAGCGCACCGACAAACGCGGCTGCGAGTGGCGGCTTTCGGCCATACCTTTTGGCGGCTACGTCTCGATGCTTGATGAAGGCATGCAGCAGGATGCTGCCAAGGATCACGGTTTGTCCGAGGCCGAGTTCAAGCGCTGGTCTTTTTCGGAAAAACCTGTGGGCAAGCGCATTGCGGTGGTGGCCGCCGGTCCCTTGATGAATTTTTTGCTCGCGATTGTGATCTATGCCGCCATAGCGATGGTGGGGACTTATCAGCCCTCGACCAAGCTTGCCGAGCCGCTGCCTCACACACAGGCCGCTCAGTTGGGCATTGAAGAGGGGTGGAGAGCGACTTCCGTCGAAGGCATGAGCGTGGAAACTTTCAACGACATGCGCATGGCGATGATTGCCCACTTGGGAGATAAGGAAGTGCGCGTCACGTTTGACGAAGCTTCCGGTCGCAAAACCGAGCGATTTTTTGATCTTTCCGGTGTCAAAAATGACGGCACCGAAGATCCGGCCTTGACTTCGGGGCTTTTTCCATACCAGGGGCCGGTAAAGCTGGTGAAGGTCGAAGAGGGTTCCGTTGCACAAGCTGCAGGTCTTCAAGTCGATGACACGATCGTGGCGCTCAACGGCGAGCCGGTGCGCACCATGCAAAGGATTGTTCAGACCATTCGAGACAAGGCCGGCGTTCCGGTGGCGCTGACGGTGGAGCGAGCAGGTGTGCGACAGACCGTTGAGGTGACGCCGGCAGCTCAAGTCGATGAACAGGGTAAAACGACGGGACGTTTGGGAGTGATGTTTACGGCTGATCCGGACCTTGTCTACACGCGTGAAGGACCGATCGGAGCGCTTGCCAAGGGGGTGTCCGATACGTGGCGTCTGACGAAACTCACCGTCATGAGTCTGGCAGGGCTTCTGACCGGGGCTGTTTCGACCGATTCTCTGGGTGGCCCGGTGATGATCGGTGAGATGGCAGGGGAAGCGATGAGTTTCGGCGTGTTTTCCTATCTGCTCTTTCTGGCGCTCATTTCGGTCAATCTGGGCATTTTGAATCTATTGCCGATTCCGGTTCTTGACGGCGGTCATCTGCTTTTCTACTGCTATGAGATTGTGATGCGCCGCAAGCCCGGTGAAAAAATGAAGAAGTACGGCCTTTATGTCGGCATGGCTTTCATTTTCGGACTGACTTTCTTTGCGCTCGGCAACGACATCACTCGACTTTTGCAATAAGAGAGAAAACTGATTTTTCCAACATTCGACAGACAGCAACTATGCAGACCGTTCGCAACCGTGTGGCCGACATCCTCGGCATTGATCTTCCGATTGTTCAGGCTCCGATGAATTACATCGCGGGTCACGCTTTGGCGGCTGCCGTGAGTGCCGCGGGTGGTATGGGTGTTCTCGGTCCCAATGCCGGCAAGGTTCAGGGTGAAGAAATCTCCATGCGCGAGCGCACACTGCGCGAGTTTTCGCGCATTCGCGAAGTGACCGACAAGCCCGTCGGCATCAATGTGGTGGTGCCCGACGGAGACAACAAGACCGCTTTAATGTATGCCCGCAACACGGTGGAAGCGGCGGCCGAAGGCGGAGCGACGGCAGCGTTTTGCGTGGGCGGTCTTCAACCTTCGATCTTTGAACTAATCAAGTCCAAAGGCATGAAGCTCATCGTGCGACCCCTGACTCCGACGGTGAAAAACGCCCGTGAAGCTCAGGCGATGGGCGCGGACATCTTCGTGGCAACGGGGTACGATGCAGGCGGTTTCCTACCGAGCCACCATACCGGTACGTTTTCCATCGTGCCGACGATTGTTGACGCCGTGACAATCCCCGTGCTTGCCGCGGGCGGCATCAATGATTTGCGAGGTGTGCGAGCCGCCTTTGCCCTCGGCGCCGAAGGCGTTTACGTCGGTACGCGCTTTATCGCCACCAACGAATGCGCCGCCAACGATCACGCTAAGGAATTGATCTGCAAGTTAAGCGGCTCCAATCTGCTTTATGTTGACGAAACCCAGCGATCGCTTCCGACGGAATTTGCCGCCGAAGCCTACGTTAAGCATCGTCTTGCACCGACTGTACCGACGACGGTGGACTTGGTGGGGGCGCTTCGCACCGGCATGTACGACGGCGAACCCGACAAGGGCATCGTGACCGTCAACACCGGCATTGACGTTATCCGCAGCGTGGTGCCTGCCGCGCAGGTTGTGAGCGAACTGATGGCCGATTTCCTGCGCTATGCCGACTTTTTGAAAGCTAAGGCTTCGGCTGAAGAAGCAACGCCGACAGCTTGATCTCTAATTTGCTCGAACACAAACGGCCGCAGACATATCTCGAGTGTTGCGGCCGTGTTGTATCAAGGTTTGTTAAGAACCGTTTGGAAAACCATGCAAGGACGTAAAGTTTCGCAAGGCTCTTTCACGGCATTTTGATTTTGGTCTGATTTCAAAGAAGATTTTTCATAATTTCCGCAGGGCTTCCTCCGGAGTCTTTGCAGGAGAACGCAATGAGAAAAATCGTCTTTGGTTTCTGTGCGCTGACGGTCGCAACGTGGCTTCTTAATCTGGGATTCAATCCTCCTGCCATTAACGGCAGAGGTCTGACTCACGAAGTCTTTTTCCTCAACGGCGTGTTGGCCTGGGGTCTGATGGCGATGGCTATTGTCATTGCTGCCCGACCGGCATGGTTGGAAAAAGTCACTGCAACGCCGCTTGATGAACTCTATAAATGGCATCGTACGCTTGGCATCTGGGCGGCGGTACTCACGCTTTTCCACTTCTTTA
>ENA-OVFR01001084-OVFR01001084.1-human-gut-metagenome-genome-assembly--contig:-NODE-1084-length-14853-cov-13.349236_pt1 | contig 14853 bp, 12 predicted proteins | sample MGYA00237762_ERZ505403 | MGnify/ENA primary metagenome ERZ505403 (study PRJEB26158, sample SAMN06016376) | human gut metagenome | biome: human gut; feature: ankylosing spondylitis patient; material... | reverse complement strand
GCGGGTGCGCAGGACAAGACCAGCATACAACGTAGTTATTCTAGCATAATCCGCCTGATTTTTTAAGTCTTTTTTATGAACGACTTGTATTTTTTCTTCAAAATCAGCCGTAAAAAGCCCTGCAGTCACCTTCCAGCCGCCCGCAAGGCAGTATTCTGCCTGTTTTTCCGGCTGAAAGGGCTGGCTTTCCGGCCATTTGTCTTCCTGCTGCCGGGGCCGTTCCGGCACAATCTCCTGCCAGAAGCATCCGTCTCCGGCACAAAAGCGCACCCGGTCAGTCAGTTGTACTGCACCGCTGCCGCGCCGCACAAGGCCGCACAGCAGCTGCACATATTTTTCCTCTGCGTCACGCACGGGAGCCGTCAGCGAATGCATGGCTGCTTCCAAAATAAGCGCATCCGCAGCGGAAAGCGGGCCCAGCCGCCACACCGTGCAGGCTTCCGGGCTTTTGATGGCAGCCTGTGCCGCATCCAGACGTGCAGCAGAAAGCAGCTCTTCGGCCTTCCGGGCAAAATAGGCATCCGCGCGGGCTGCCTTCTCGCAGAAGCGGGCAAGGTTTTCCGCCGCTGCACCGTTTGTGCTTTGCAGTGCAGGCAGCGCCGCACGGCGCACCCGGTTGCGGGCATAGGCATCGGTCGCGTTCGTCTCATCTGTGACCCATGCCTGCCCGGCTGCACGGCAGAAGCTTTCGGTATCCTGCCGGGTAAGGGCCAGCAATGGCCGCAGGTAGCACCCGCGCTTTGGCCGGATGCCTGCCGCACCGTGCAGCCCCGTGCCCCGGGCCAGCCGCAGCAGCAGGGTCTCAGCCTGATCATTTGCAGTATGGGCCGTTGCAACGACATCTATCCCCTCCCCGCACAAACGCGCAAAGCAGGCATAGCGCAGGCGGCGCGCCCAGTCCTCCCCGGCATGTTCCGACGGCAGGCCCACTTCGTCGGCCATCTCTGCAGCATGGAACACCCGCAGCGGCACACCCAGCCTGGCGCATTCCGCCCGCACAAAGGCTTCGTCCCGGTCGGCGGTCTCGCCGCGCAGGCCGTGGTTCACATGGCAGGCCGAAAGCACAAACCCGAATTCCGGCTGCAGGGCCAGCAGGATGCGCAGCAGTGCCATGCTGTCTGCCCCGCCGGACACTGCCGCAGCCAAGTGCAGCGGCTCGCCCGGACAAAGCAGCTTTTCTCGCAGAACAAACATGCGCACATGCGCCAGAATTTTTTCATTGTTCATCAGCGTTTAAAGTCCACATCCATAAAGCGGGTGTGGGCACCATCCCAGCCCAGCGGCACCGTGCTGGTCTCGCCGTGACGGTTCTTCGCCACGATGCACTCTGCCGTATCGGCATCCACCTCAGCGCCGTCCGGGTTCTGGCTGGCATAGTAGGAATCGCGGTACAGGAACAGAACGCAGTCGGCATCCTGCTCGATGGAACCAGAATCGCGCAGGTCGGAAAGCTGGGGCCGGTGGCTGGAATTGTTGCCCTGCTTTTCCACCGCACGGGACAGCTGAGAAAGTGCGATGATGGGCACATTCATTTCCTTTGCCATGATCTTGAGGTTTCGGGTGATGGAGCTGATCTCCTGCACGCGGTTCTCGCTGCGCTGGCCGGTGGTCATCAGCTGCAGATAGTCGATGACGATGAGGCCCACATTCGGGCGGGTGGGGTCCTGATTCACCCGGCGGATCTTCGCCTTCATCTCGGTGATGGTGATGCCGGATGTATCGTCCATATAGATGGGTGCATCGTGCAGCTTTTCGGTGGCAAGGGCCAGATATTCCCAGTCCTCGGCGCGCAGGGCACCGGTGCGGAATGCCTGACTGTCGATGCCGGCCTCAGCAGAAAGGATGCGGTTCGTGAGCTGTTCCTTGGTCATTTCCAAGCTGAAAATGGCCACCGGCACCTTCTGCTGCATGGCCACGCGGGTGGCGATGTTCAGCGCAAAGCTGGTCTTGCCCATACCGGGGCGGGCCGCAAGGATGATGAGGTCGCCGCGGCCAAGGCCGGTGAGCACCGTATCCAGCAGGCGGAAGCCTGTGGGGATGCCCTTGTATTTGTCCGCATCCGGGCCGCTGATCTTCTGCAGGTTGGTCAGGGTCTCCACCATGCTGGAGGAAAGCGGTGTCAGTGCGCTGGAATCGCGGCCGGAGCGGATCTCATAAATGCGCTGCTCCGCGTTTTCCAGCAGCAGGTCGGCATCCGGCTCATCTCCGGCATCCTGCAGGATGTCCTTTGCCACCCCCATCAGCTGGCGCACCAGATACTTTTCCTGCACGATCTGGGCATAGGCCTTCACATTGGAGATGCTGGGCACCGTCTCGGCAAGGCCGGTCAGGTACACCTTTGCTTCGTCGGCACTGGGGAACACGCCGTCCGAGATAACAGCGTCCAGCAACGTCACAAAGTCGATGGTCTGGTCGGCGGTGAACAGGCGCAGCATTTCGGAGTAGATCTGCGCGTTCTGCCGGGTGTAGAACATCTCCGGCCGGATGATCTCCACCAAGTCGGTGAGCGTTTCCGGTTTGAGCAGCACCGCACCCAGCACGCTCTGCTCTGCCTGCATGTTGTAGGGCAGGTTGATGCCCACGCTTTCCAGATTCAGTTCATTGGAATAATGTCGTTCGTTCGGCATGGTAGTTTATCCTTTTGCATCATTTCGCTGAAAAGCCAAAAAGCGCCCCCTGCTGTGAGGGGGCGCAGATGGCAGAAAAATCAGGCCTGTTCCACTTCCACCATGATCTTGAAAGAAGCGACCACACCAACGTGCAGACGGACCTTGCCGTTGAACACACCGGCATCCTTGATGTCCTTGGTCTCCAGCTCGATCTTCTTCTTATCGATGGGTGCGCCTGCCAGCTGAGCCAAAGCATCGGCAACTTCCTTGCCGGTGACTTTGCCGTGCAGACGGCCGGATGCACCGCCCTTGGCCTTGATGGTCACGGTCTTGCCCTCGATCTTTGCGGCCAGATCCTTGGCAGCAGCTACGGTCTCAGCCTCGTGGAAATCGGCAGCAGCTTCCTTGCTGCGGGCAACGTTCACAGCGCTGGCATCTGCCACAGCGGCCAGCTTGCGCGGGAACAGATAGTTGCGGGCGTAGCCATCGGAGACCTCGTGGATCTCGTCCTTCTTGCCAATGCCCTTGATATCCTGCTTGAGAATCACTTTCATGATGTTATCCCTCACTTCTCACCGGAAAACCGGTGCAGTTGTTGTGTTTATAGTATAGCGCATTTGTCGCTTTTGGGCAAGAGGAAGCGCCTGACCATTTAAAATGGCCGCCGCTCCGCTCTGGCCATATTCAGCGGGAATTTTATTTTTAATTTGTAAATCAGAAAAATCTGCGGATTTTTCTGATTTACTTTTTCACGGGAGGGGTCGTAACGGCAAACGGCATATGCTGCTGTCGGCCTGCGGCCGTCGCGCAGCGACTTTAAATCGGCGTAACACAAAAAATCCTTTAGCGCAGCGACTTGGATTTTTTGTATGGAGCCCAACCGCTTTGGGATTATTAAGGGCGTGCAGCCCTTAATTCGTGCCTCCCGCGCCTCGAAAGTAGCGGAGACCTTGCCGCGCTGAACACGCGGCATTTGCTTTGCAAACCGGTCTGCGGCTTAAAAGCCCCACTGGGGCTTTCATGCCCTGCGGGCACCGCCGTCCTTTCTGGTTCTCTTTTGGCACACAAAAGAGAACGTACCCGGCGGCGATGTTTCTTGCAAAAAGGCAAAAAGCCTGCCCCACACGACCACATTCTGCCCGGGAAGCGGTTACGCCAGTTCCTTTGCAGCCACGTCCAGAGCTACCTCAATGACCTTGTCCATGTCATAATACTTATACTCGCCCAGACGGCCGCCAAAGATCACGTCCGGCTCCGCATCGGCCAGCTTCTTGTACTCGGCATACAGGGCACCGTTCTTCTCGTCATTGACGGGGTAGTACGGCTCATCGCCCTTCTTCCACTCAGCGCTGTACTCGCGGCTGATGACCGTTTTGGGCTGGGTGCCGAACTCAAAGTGCTTGTGCTCGATGATGCGGGTGTAGGGAGTTTCCGCATCGGTATAGTTGACCACCGCGTTGCCCTGATAGTTGTCGGTGTCCAGCACCTCGGTCTCAAAGCGGACGCTGCGGTACTGCAGAGCACCCAGCTTGTAGCCAAAGTAGGCATCCACCGGGCCGGTGTAGACCACCTTCTCGGCCAGAGCGTTCAGATTTTCGCGGTCGGCCAGATAGTCCACATTCAGCCGCACCTCGGTGCCGTCCAGCATCTTTTCCACCATGGCGGTGTAGCCGCCATTGGGAATGCCCTGATACAGTGCGTTGAAGTAGTTGTCGTCGTAGGTGAAGCGCACCGGCAGGCGCTTGATGATGAAGGCCGGCAGTTCGGTGCAGGGGCGGCCCCACTGCTTGCCAGTGTAGCCCTTGATAAGCTTTTCGTAGATATCGGTGCCCACAAGGCTGATGGCCTGCTCTTCCAGATTCTGCGGGTCGGTGATGCCTGCTTCCTTCTTCTGCTCTTCGATCTTGGCCTTGGCTTCGGCAGGGGTAACAACGCCCCACATCTTATTAAAGGTGTTCATATTGAAGGGCAGGTTGTAGATCTCGCCGTGGTAGTTTGCCACCGGGCTGTTGGTGTAGCGGTTGAACTCTGCAAACTGGTTCACATACTGCCACACAGCCTTGTTGTTGGTGTGGAAGATATGTGCACCGTAGCGGTGGACGTTGATGCCCTCCACCGGCTCCGTGTAGATATTGCCTGCAATGTGGCTGCGCTTATCGATCACAAGGCACTTCTTGCCTGCCTTTTTTGCTTCCTGTGCAAAGACCGCGCCGTAAAGGCCGGCACCAACGATCAGGTAATCGTACTGTTTCATGGGTGTGATCCTCTCTGTTCCGTTTATTTTCCTTCTACATCGCCCTTTTTCTGCGATGCATAGTATTTGTCGATGGCACCTTCGATGCGGGCATGGGCTGCTTCCGGCGTGATATGCTTGAGCTGTGCTGCTGCCATGGTCTGGTGGCCGCCGCCGCCCAAAGATTCCATGATCACCTGCACGTTCACGGCACCCAGACTGCGGGCCGAGATGTTCACGCCTGTGCCCACCTGCACTGCCACAAAGCTGGCATCCACGCCCTGAATGGTCAGCAGATCGTTTGCCGCCTGTGCAATGGCCACGCGGGCTTCCGGTGCCACCTCGCCGCTGACGGAGATCGCGCAATTTTTGTACATGCGTGCTTTTTCCACCAGATCTGCCTTGGCATTGTACTCCACCATGGTCACATCGAACAGCTGGCGCACCCGCTCCGTCTCCGCGCCATAGCGGCGCAGCGCAGCGGCAGCTTCAAAGGTACGCACACCGGTGTGCAGGGTAAAATCGCGGGTATCCAGCATGATGCCGGACAAAAGGCCCTCGGCCTCCACACGGTTGGGCTTGTCGTCGCGCTCGCCCACGTACTGCAAAAGCTCCGTGACCAGCTCACTGGCCGAGGAAGAATACGGCTCATGGCAGACCAGCGCTGGGTTCTCGATGTAGCCCACGCCCTTGCGGTGGTGGTCGATCACGGCTACCTTGCCGCATTTTTCCAGAATATCCTTGCTTTCCACAAGGCCCACCTGATATGTATCCACCACGATGCACAAGGTGCGCTTGGAGATGATAGGCAGTGCGTCCTTCGGGTCGATAAAGTCGTCCTTCTGGCCTGCACGGCACAATGCATCGATCAGGCTGCCCGCAAGGGTAGCGTCACGCCGCACCGCGATCACCGCCGGGACATCGCATATTTTGCAGATGCGCAGCACGCCCTCGGCGGAGCCGATGGCATCCAGATCGCTCATGCGGTGGCCCATGATGACCACATGGTCGGCTTCCTTGATCAGCTTCACCAGCTGATCGGCCACGATGCGGCTGCGCACCTTGCTGCGCTTTTCCACACCGTGGCTCACGCCGCCGTAGAACGTAAAGCCGTCCGGTGTCATTTCAGCGGCCTGATCGCCGCCGCGGCCCTGTGCCATATCCAGCGCCTGCACAGCCATATCCTGGGCTTCCCGCAGGGTCTTGGCCCCGCGGCCAATGCCGATGGACAGCGAAAGGTTCACGCTGGGATCCAGCGCACGGATCTTGTCCAGCACATCGTAGCCGCGGTTTGCGAACTGCTCCATCTGGCGCTCTTCCACCACAGCGATATAGCGGCCGCTGGCCACACGGCGCAAAAAGCCGCTGCCCCGGCCGATCATATCCTCCAGCGTGCGGTTGATGCCTTCCAGCAGGCGGGCACGCTCGCTGTCCAGCATGTCACCGAACACATCGTCGTAGCCGTCCACCAGAAACACCAGATAGCCCGGACGGCTGGCTTTGTATTCCGCCTCCACCTTGCGCAGGGCGGTCTCCTCGTTCAGCACCAGCAGGGTCATGCTCTCCGCATCGCCGGGCACCGTGGAGCTGTGTACGCTCCACATGCCGTCCGCGAGGGTCAGCAGCTGGCCCTCCTGCTTGCGGCACTGCTGCAGATCAAGGCCGGGCAGCACCTTCTGCACGCGGCTCACCAGCGCATCCTGTCCGTTCAACAGGCGGGTGCGGAACTGTGCATTGTACCACAGCACCGTCTCACCGGAAAGCAGCGCGGCCGGCTGAGAGAGCGGCTCCAGACTGAACTGCAGCTTGGAGCCTTCAAAGCTGCCGCCGCACATCCACCGGGCCACCCACTTGCGCAGCTGGCAGCGGAACAGCACCACCACAACGCCCCACAGCACCACCAGTGCCAGCAGCGCCAGCCATGCCGTGGGCCGCTGGATCAGCAGCACCAGCACCAGCAGGCCGCACAGCACGGCCAGACTGGCGGTGAGCATCTCCAATGTCCATCTTGGTTTTTGTTTCATCAAATCTCCTGCCTTCCGCCGCATTGTTTGCGGCAGCGTGCCCGGATCAGACCTCCATCAGGATGGGAAGGATCATCGGGCTGCGCTTGGTGCGCCGATAGATATAGCTGCTCAGTGCCTCGCGCACGCGGGTCTTGACGCTGTTCCAGTCGCGCACATGTTCATCCACGCAGCGGTCCAGCGCATTTTCCACGATGCTCTGTGCACCGTCCATCAGGCTCTCGTTCTCGCGCACATACACAAAGCCGCGGCTCACAAGGTCCGGGCCGGCCAGCACCTTGCCGGTCTTGCTGTCCACGGTGGCCACGATGATGACCAGACCGTCCTCGGACAGGTGCTTGCGGTCGCGCAGGACCACATTGCCCACGTCGCCCACGCCAAGGCCGTCCACCATCACTGCACCGGCGGTGACAGGCTCGCCCAGCTTTATCTCGTCCTGGCTGAGAATGACATTGGAGCCGTTCTCCGCGATCAGAATGTTGCTGGTAGGGATGCCAAGGCTGGCAGCGGTGAGGGCGTGCTTTTTGAGCTGCTTGTACTCGCCGTGCACCGGCAGGAAATACTTGGGCTTCGTCAGGGTGAGCATGAGTTTCTGCTCTTCCTGACAGGCGTGGCCGGAAACATGCACATCGTACATGCTCTCGTAAATGACCTCTGCACCCAGCAGCAGCAGACCATTGACGATCTTGGTCACGCTCTTCTCGTTGCCGGGAATGGGATTTGCCGAAATGATAATGAAGTCGCCGGGGCCCACGCGCACCTGACGGTGGCTGCAGGATGCCATACGGGAAAGGGCACTCAAGGGTTCGCCCTGGCTGCCGGTGGTAATGAGCACTACCTGCTCCGGGGGATACTGGTTCAGCTCATCCACGCTGATGAGGGTGCCCTCCGGGATGTGCATATAGCCCAGCTCCTGCGCCATGGCGGTGTTGTTCACCATGCTGCGGCCGCTGAATGCCACCTTGCGGCCATCCTCCACGGCCAGATCGATGATCTGCTGCACGCGGTAGATGTTGGAAGCAAAGGTGGCAATGATGATCCGCTTGTTGCGGGCACGGGCGAACAGATTGCGCACGCCTGCAGCCACCTTCTGCTCGGTGGCGGTAAAGCCCGGGCGCTCGGAGTTGGTGGAATCGCTCAGCAGAGCCAGCACGCCGCGCTGGCCGTACTCGGCCAGTGTGGACAGGTCGGTGACACCGCAGGCCAGCGGAGTGTAATCGATCTTGAAGTCGCCAGTCTGGATGATGGTGCCAGCCGGGCTGTCGATGGCAAAGGCCACCGCATCCGGGATGGAGTGGTTCACATGGATGGGCTCAATGGTAAAGCAGCCCAGCCTGATCTTCTGTCTGGGGGTGATCTCCACGAACTTGGTCTTGCCTGCCAGACCGAACTCCTCCAGCTTGTTTCGGATCAGGCCGCAGGTCAGGCGGGTGCCATAGATGGGCAGGTCAAGTTTCTGCAGCAGATACGGGATGCTGCCGATGTGGTCTTCGTGGCCGTGGGTGATGAGCAGGCCCTTGATCTTATCCTTGTTCTGCACCACAAAGGTGAAGTCCGGGATGACCATATCCACGCCGTACATGTCGCTGTCCGGGAACACAAGGCCGCAGTCCACGATGATCATGTCGCCGTTGCACTCGTACACGGTCATGTTCTTGCCCACTTCGCCCAGACCACCCAGCGGATAGATGTGGATGGGCACCGCGGCCTCTCTGGGCTGCTGCGGGCGGCGGGGCCGACGGTTATAATAAGGGCGGCGGGTGGTGCGGGGGCGCTTTTCGCCCGTCTGCGCGGCGGGTGCGCCGGTGCTCTGAGCAGCAGCTGCTGCCTTGCTGCGTGCGGAATTATTGGTATTTTCTTTCGACTGTGCCATTCTGACCTCCAAAATAATTACAGCGCAGGCCGTCCCCGCTTGTGGGAACAGCCGCGCTGTGCATGGGAAGCACCTTGAAAAATCGCATCGGCTTCCGTTGGATGCACCGTATAGAATTTATTTCTCAGCGTGTTTTTTGCAAACCGCTGCCTGTTCCATAAGAGGTTTTGTGCCAGATAGGTCCATCTGCTCGATGCGACCGTGGCTTTTCTGTTGGAACGCCCGGGCACACGCCTGCGGTGCGCCCCTATACGCATTTTGTTAGGATAAGTATAGTATTTCCCGGCGTTTTTGTCAATTCCAAGGTTTGGCAGCTCCGGCACGGAATATACATTCGCACTTGACAGAAGCCGGAAAATAGCGCTAAATAGAAGCAACTCATTTTAGAAGGAGAACCGCATGAAGCAGGTCGAAGTGTACACCGACGGCGCATGCAGCGGCAATCCCGGCCCGGGCGGCTGGGGTGCCGTGCTGCGCTACCGTTTTAACGGCAAAGTTTACGAAAAAGAGCTGAGCGGCGGCGACGACAGCACCACCAACAACCGCATGGAGCTGACAGCCTTTATCGAAGCACTGCGCCAGCTCAAGGAGCCGTGTGAGGTACGGCTGTGCTCCGACAGCCAGTATGTCATCAACGGGCTTCAGAAGGGCTGGGCCAAAAACTGGCAGCGCCGGGGCTGGAAAAAAGCAGATGGCTCCCCCGCCCTGAACCCGGACCTCTGGGCACAGGCACTGGAGCAGGAAGCCCGGCACAAGATCACCTATATCTGGGTCAAGGGCCACGCAGGCCACCCGGAGAACGAACGCTGCGACCAGCTGGCCGTGGCCCAAAGCAAAGCACATGGCGGGAGGCAGGGAACATGAGCGACACATTTTTGCCCGGCAGTGGGTTCGACACCTACGAGAGTCAGGATAAGATTCTGGTGCAGATGGACGGCAGCAGAGAATGCGCCGTCGCTGTGCGCATTTTACAGCAGCAGGGCTTTGCCGTGGCGGGCGCTGCCGTGCGGCTGGCAGCAGAACAGACCGCCGAGGCGGAAAGCGCCAAAAAGGCAGCAGAGGCCCTTGGCATCGAGTGCATCGTGCTGAACGCCGAAGCACTGGCCGGGCAGGACGCAGACGTTCTGGGCGAGGGCGGCACGCCGCTGTTTGCCGCACTGCTGACGGCTGCAGACAAGCTTGGGATGCAATATGTGGCAACCACTCACCGTGCCCGGGTGGAGACCGGTGCAGACGGCGTGCACACCGTCTGCCCGCCCGCAGGCACCGGCAGTGATGACAGCACGATTCTTGCAGCTCTGCCGCAGGAAACGCTGGCACGGCTGATCTTGCCGCTGGGCGATTTTGCCCCGGAAGATGTGGCGGAGATGGCCGAGGATTTTAAAGTTTAACCGTACGTTTCAAATGGCCTCCGTTGCACTCTGGCCATATTCAGCGGAAACATTATTTTTATATTAGAATTCCGGAAAATCTGCGGATTTTCCGGAATTTTTTTACAGGCAAGGCCGCTGCGGCACACAGCATCTGCTGTTTTTGCTTCCTGCGGAAACAGCCGCACGGCGGCAGAAATGCATTCTGCGGTTCGGACCCCATTCCCGTGAAAATGAAAATCGGGAACATCCGCAGATGTTCCCGATTTTCGCATTATCAATATAATTTCCGCTGAATATGGCACAGCGCACGCGGAGCCATTCCAAATCGTTTTGTCAGTTCTGGGGATGCACGATATCGCGCCAATCCAGATCGCCGCGCTCCAAGCCGTGGATGAGCACTTCTGCAGTGGCAATGTTGGTGGCCATGGGGATGTTGTGCACATCGCACAGGCGCAGCAGCGTCATTTCGTTGGGTTCGCTGGGCTTTGCGTTGATGGGATCACGGAAGAACAGCAACAGGTCGATCTCATTGCAGGCGATGCGGGATGCGATCTGCTGGTCGCCGCCCTGCACACCGGCCAGAAAGCGCTGCACCTGTAAGCCGGTAGCTTCTGCGATCAGTTTACCGGTGGTGCCGGTCGCTACCAGTTTATGCTGGCTCAGGATGCGGCAGTACGCCGTACAAAACTGAACCATCAGCTCCTTTTTGGAGTCATGCGCAATGAGTGCAATCGTCATCCGTTACCCTCTCCTCTTCCTAAACGATTGGAACGCTTTTGTAAAAAAGTCCTTTGCTTGAAATGATATCACAAAATCCAATCTTTTACAACTGGTTTTTATACAGAATATTCAATTTTGTTTTCTTTTCAGGGATGTTTCCATTCAAAACCCCGCTGCAGTGCCCTTTCCTGTGTCGGTTTTGTCTCCCGTTTTCAGTTCTCCGGCGCAATGGCATCGGGGTTCTGCTCGGTGTCTGCGGCGGGCTGCTGCTCGTCCTGCACGGCAGGCTGGGCTTCCCCTTCTGCTGCCGTTTCCGGCGCAGCGGTGTCTGCGGCGGGTGTCATCTGTGCAGGCTGGGCTGCGGCATTGCCGGTGGTCTGGCCTGCAGCGGCCTGTGCTGGGTCAGTGGTCTGCGCCTGATCTTCCTGCTGGGCCTGCTCGGCTTCCTTTTCCGCTTCGGCCTGCTGGGCAAGGCTGCCATCCTTCAGGGCAAAATAGGCATTTGCAATGTCCACCACCAGATCACCGGTACGGGCACCATAGCCTCCGTACTCAATGCTAATGCCAATGGCGATCTGCGGATCATCCGCCGGGAGGTAAGCCACCATCATGGCGTTCAGATAGTGCTTACCGGGCGCATAGGTCTCACTGCGCTGAGGTGTACCGGTCTTGCAGGCGATCGGCACCGGATAGCTGGAAATTTTGCCGCTGATGGTGCTGGGCACCTGCTTCATGCCCTGCCGCACCAGCTCAAAGGTGTTGCCGGTGCCTTCGATCACATCCATGACCTCGGGCTTGGTCTCGCTGAGCACCTCGCCGGTGTTGGTGTCCAGAATGGCCTTGACGAAATGGGTGCGGTAACGGGTGCCGTTGTTGGCCAGCGTTGCCGCGTAGGTAGCCAGCTGGATGGGCGAGACCACCGTGTTGCCCTGACCGATGGCGGCCTGCACATCCAGCGATGCCGTATAGTTGGAGTCGCTCTTGGTGGTCAGACGGCCCACGGCCTCGCTCACCTCCACACCGGTGCGCTGGCCAAGACCCAGCTTGTAGGCATAGGCATCGTACACATCGCTGGTCAGGCGGCGGCCAACATCATAGAAGAAGATGTTGCAGCTCCACTTGATGGCCGTTACCACATCGATGTTGCCGCTGTGGCCATGGCGGGTACAGCGGGGGTGGTAATCCTTGAAGTAGTTGTACACGCCGTTGCAGTAAACGGTAGAATACTGGTTGATGAGGCCGCTGTCCAGTGCAGCCACCGCCACGGCGGGCTTGAAGGTAGAACCCGGCGTATACAGGCCCTGCAATGCGCGGTTAAACAGCGGCAGGCTCGGGTCGGAGCTGTACTCGCTGTAGTTAGCGGCATACAGGTTCTGGTCATAGCTGGGATAGTTGGAAGCAGCCAGCACACTGCCGTCCTTCACGTCCAGCACCACCACCGCACCGGCGGCAGCTTTCATGGTGCCGGTATTGTACACGCGGTTGATCATATCAATGTTGTCCGCCAGTGCCTTGTCCACGGCACGCTGGAAGTTGCTGTCAATGGTCAGCTGCACGGTATGGCCCGGCTCCGGCACAGTGGTGAGCTTTGTATCCACGATCACGCCGTCCGAATTGCGGGTGATGGTCTCCACGCCGTCCTTGCCGCGCAGCTCGTCCTCATAAACGGATTCCAGACCAGAAATGCCCAGAACATCGTTCATGTTATAGCCTTTTTCCCGCAGCGGATAGGTCACCTGACCGTTGGAATCGGTCACCTTCCACTTTTCCGCCGTGATCTTGCCCACACGGCCCAGCACCGCCGGGATGATATCGCTCTGGTCGTAGCTGCGGGCGCTGGTCTCCACGATCTCCACACCTGGCAGCTGCAGGCTGTGCTCCTTGATGGTGGCCACCGTTGCCGCACTGACGTTTTCTGCCATGACAAAGTTGTTCACATTGGAGAACGCCTGCCGGTCCATCTCGTAGTGGATGCCGGCCAGCACACGCTGCCATTCCGGCGAAAAATCCTGCAGATCGTTCTTTTCCACCAGCATTTCCATTACATCGTTGGCGGTGGCGTACTGCTGCAGACCAAGCGTTTCCTTCATGTCTGCCAGCTGCTTCTGGTCGCTGGTGGACGTGTCATCGTCCGTAAAGGCGTAATTGCCTGCTGCGTCCGCCTGACCGATCAGCAGCGTATCATTCCAGCTCTCGCCGTTCGCACGCAGCAGCTCCACGATCTGCTGCAGCATGGCGTCCAGATCGCGGTCCCCCATCAGCAGCTTGTTGAGCACCACGTTGTAGCCCGTGACGCTGGTGGCAATGCGCTCCCCCCGGCTGTCCACAATGTCACCGCGTGCCGCCGTGACCGTAAACTTGTAGTCGGTGGTGTTGGTGGCCTGGGATTTGAAATCGTCCCCGTTGACCAGCTGCAAAAAGATCAGCCGGAAGGTGTACAGCCCCATGATGATGCAGGCCACTGCGATGAGCAGCAGCATCCGCCGCACCACGACCTTGCGTTCATTTTCGTTCATCTGGTTCTCCTTTTACGGGCTAGACCACACCGTTGTCGATCCTGAACCCGTCATGGATGTGCTGCACCAGCCAGAAGGCCAGCAGCGCTGCCGGGATGGTCAGCACCGCGCCGGGCAGTACAAAGGTGACATACCGCAGCGCTGCGCCGGTATAACCCGGCATATAGTAGAAAAACAGCCAGTCCAGCGAGAGTACCACCAGCGCCGTTGCGGTGCTTACTGCGGCAAAATTGCCGGGGTTCACCTGCAGATACAACTGCACCAGCACCGATACCGCAAAGCAGAGCAGCAGCAGCTCCAGCGCCAGCATACCCACGGTGCGCCCGGCCAGCCAGTCCCACATCAGGCCGCAGACCGCCCCAAAGACAGCCCCGGCGAACTCGCCCTCGAACACGGCGACCGCCAGCGCCAGCGGCAGCAGCCAGAGCGGCTTTGCCGCCCCGAACTGGAACAGCCCGGGCGTGGTCTGCAAAACAGCACAAAGAAGGCCCAGCAGCGCATAGCAGATCCATTTGACGATCTGGCCCCGGCTGCGTTTCCGGCGTGATTCCATCAGGGTCCCTCCTCAGAAACTGGTAATGATGAACGCATGGCGTACCGTGCGGGGGTCGGTGCCGGGTTTGATGACGGCAATGGTCGATTTGCCGCTGACCTCGGGCACCAGTTCCCGTACCACGCCCACCAGCAGGTCAGCCGGGAACACCCCGCCCAGCCCGGTGGTGATCACCTGGTCGCTTTTCTCCGTCAGGGTGTTGCGCGCAAGGTTGGTCAGCACGCACAGGCCATCGGCGGCATATTCGGAGCTGCCGGTGACGATGCCGTTGTCACGGGTGCGGGATACCACGCCCGCCGCGTTGAAGTTGGGGTGAAGAATGGTCATCACCTTGCAGCTGGTGGGCTCAGCCTCCACCACCATGCCCAGCAGGTAGCCCTGGTCACTGACCACGGCATCGTTGACGGCCACGCCATCCAGCGTGCCGCGGTCCAGTGTGAAGCCATAGAAGGAATCCAACGGATCTCGGCCAATGACAAAGCTGGAAAGATAGCTCATCTCTGGCCGCTGGCTCTGGATGCTTTCCAGTGCCTTGTAGGCCTGGTTCTCGGCCTTGACGCGGTCGTAATCCACCATCTGCTGGCGCAGCTCGGCGTTTTCCGCCGTCAGCTGCTCGTTCTGTTCCATAACCTTGTCGATGCTGGCATATTTTTCCCACATCGCGCCCACCCCGCCGCTGACCACAGCCCCTGCCTTCTGGAATGGGGTCAGGATCACGCCCAGCAGTTCCTGCGGGGCAGCGGTCAGGCGTCCGTTGGCACCGGCATAGGCCATGATGCCCACCAGAAACACCGCCACGGCCACAAGGATCTTGAATTTCCAAGTATCAAAAAAGTCTTTCAAGGGGTTTTCCTCCGATTGCAAAAGGGCGCGGACAGCCCAGAGCCGTCCGCACCCTCTGTTACATCGTTACATGTGAGCTCCATCGGTGTCCAGCACGTCGTGCAGAACA
>ENA-OVFR01001076-OVFR01001076.1-human-gut-metagenome-genome-assembly--contig:-NODE-1076-length-14921-cov-3.304991_pt1 | contig 14921 bp, 15 predicted proteins | sample MGYA00237762_ERZ505403 | MGnify/ENA primary metagenome ERZ505403 (study PRJEB26158, sample SAMN06016376) | human gut metagenome | biome: human gut; feature: ankylosing spondylitis patient; material... | reverse complement strand
ACGTGACTGGAGTTCAGACGTGTGCTCTTCCGATCTGATTATCTGACATCCATGTCTTTTCTCAGCCATTTTGTCATTGACAAAAAGGAATCTCTCGTTGAAGAAGAGATCAAGACCGTGCGTGAGATTGATAAAGTAAAAGACTCTTACACTGATGTCATTGAACACAATGCCTCGATCCGCGAAGCTGTTGATTCCCTGCAAAAAGAATTCGGGAAAATCGGAGAAATTTCCAGACAATTTACAGATGTAATCACCGGTGTGACCAGCGTATCCGATGATGCCATGCAGGATATCCGTGATCTGAAAGAAAGCTCTGCCAAAGTGGAAACGCAGTTCGCAGAGATTCATAAAATCTACGATGAATTTCAGGCCCGCTTTGATGAAATCCATGCAACCATGCAAAACATTGTCGGCATTGCAAACCAGACCAACCTGCTGGCATTAAATGCTTCCATCGAAGCGGCCCGTGCCGGTGAACACGGAAAAGGATTTGCCGTTGTTGCAGATGAAGTCACAAAACTTTCCATTGGCATCAAAGAACTGGTGGGTGATGTAAACAAAAGTATGGAAGGTTTGCAGACAAGCTCCGAAAATCTGACGCATTCTCTGCTGGATGTACAGGATGCACTGGATGCTTCCCGCACACAGATGGACACAACCGAAAATATCTTTTCCCATATCAATGATTCTGTGTCCGGCGTAGAAAATGTTCACCGCGGCATCAATGAGGTTGTGGAAAACTGCAGCGGACAGGTGGATCAGCTCCGGGAAGACATGGAAGCCCATGAAACCCGTTATGCCCAGGTTCAGTCCGATATTGACGGCTTAAAGAGCCTGATGACAGAAAAGGGATTTATCTATGAGGACATTTCCAATATGATGGAACAGGCTGATCCATTGATCGAAAATATCAAAACGGAATTAAACAAATAAATCTCATTATTCCCCATCTTCTGCCCAGAGCCGTGCGCACCGCACGGCTCTCTGCCATCCCCTGAGCAGCTTTTTGCGCTCCCCTGAGTCCATTACCGGTTCAAACCTTCGTCCCAGCTGCCAGTTTTCCCGAATTTCATCCCTGTCTTTCCAGTAACCTGCCGCAAGTCCTGCCAGATATGCCGCTCCGAGTGCTGTTGTCTCAATACATTCCGGTCGAAGTACTGCCGCATCAATGATATCTGCCTGAAACTGTACAAGCATGTTATTTGCACTGGCTCCTCCGTCCACACGCAGACCATTCAGCGTCACGCCGGCATCCTCTTCCATGGCGTGAATGACATCTTTCGCCTGATAGGCAATAGACTCTAATGTCGCACGGATAAAATGTTCCTTTTTGCATCCCCGTGTCAGCCCGACAATCGTTCCGCGCGCATACGGATTCCAATACGGTGCCCCCATGCCGGCAAATGCAGGAACAATATAAACACCATTGGAATCCGGGACTCTCTTGGCATATTCCTCGGACTGTCCTGCGGTACGGATCATACGCATCCCGTCCCTCAGCCACTGGATGGCCGCCCCTGCCACAAAAACACTTCCCTCAAGTGCATATTCCACTTCCCCTGCAGTACCCGCAGCAATGGTCGTAAGCAGTCCATGTCTGGAAATGATTGGTTCCTTTCCTGTATGCATCAAAAGAAAACAACCGGTTCCATAGGTATTTTTTACATCCCCTTTTTCAAAACAACACTGTCCGAACAATGCCGCCTGCTGGTCTCCTGCCACACCCATCACAGGAATTTTACCGCCAAAAATCTGCTCCTGTGTCTCTCCGAAGAAACCACTCGACGGCCGCACTTCCGGCAGCATTTCTTTGGGAATGCGAAACAGCTCTAATATCTCTTCCTCCCAGCAGCATCTGTGTATGTCAAACAACATGGTTCTTGCCGCATTCGTATAATCCGTGACATGCACCGCCCCTTTTGTCAGATTCCAGATCAGCCATGTATCCACCGTGCCAAACAAAAGTTCCCCTTTTTCTGCCGCCTCACGCGCGCCTTTCACATGATCAAGAATCCATGCGATCTTGCTTGCGGAAAAATAAGCATCCGGCACCAGACCTGTCCGCTTCTGCAGCATCGGTCCATATCCTTTTTCTTTCAGTTCGTCAATCTGTTCTGCCGTGCGCCGGCACTGCCAGACGATCGCATTGTATACGGGTTCCCCGGTCTTTTTATCCCAGACGATTGTGGTTTCGCGCTGGTTTGTGATGCCAATGGCACGGATATTTTTGGATGATGCCCCGATATTCGCCATTGCCTCTATGGCAACCGACATCTGTGAGGACCAGATTTCCCTCGGATTCTGCTCTACCCAGCCCGGCTGCGGGTAAATCTGTGTAAATTCTTTCTGTGCCATCGTGACGATTTTTCCTGCATGATCAAACAGGATACAGCGGGAACTTGTCGTTCCCTGATCCAGTGCCATAATATATTCTTTCATAATCTGTAATCCCCCCATATAATTTTCCTGTAGCTTTTCTTTTTTCTATTTTACTGCATATTCCCATTTATCACCAGTTCATTTTCTCGTCAATTGTGGTTTTAACAACATATTTTCCATTTGCTTTCTGATAAATTACTTCTTGCTTACAAAATAAAATCAAAGGAGTATCTTATTATGGAACATAAAATGTTTTGCTATCAGTGTCAGGAAACCGCAGGATGCAGCGGCTGTACCCAGATGGGTGTCTGCGGCAAAAAGCCGGAAGTAGCAGCTATGCAGGATCTGCTCGTCTATGTGAGCAAGGGATTATCCGCGGTCACAACCCAGCTGCGCAAAGAAGGAACAAAGGTTTCAGAAGAAACCAACCACTTGATCACCTGGAATCTGTTTACCACCATCACAAATGCCAACTTCGACAATGAGGCGATCATCGCACGGATTCATAACACTCTGTCCGTGCGCCGCACACTCATTTTACAGGTAAAAGATACCTCAGGTCTGCCGGAAGCTGCTTTCTGGGATATAAAAACAAAAGATGGCTCTGACGCATCGGATGATGTGCTCTTTGCCAAGGCAAAAGAGGTAGGGGTTCTCTCCACAAAAGACGAGGACATCCGCAGTCTGCGTGAACTGATCACTTACGGATTAAAAGGTTTGTCCGCTTACTCCAAGCACGCCAATGTACTGCTTTCGGATGATCCGGAAATTGATGCCTTCCTGCAGCGGGCACTCGCTGCAACACTGGATGATTCCCTCACAGCCGATGACCTGGTCGCACTCACACTGGAAACCGGAAACTATGGTGTCAGAGGCATGGCGATGCTCGATACTGCAAATACCAGTGCCTATGGCAATCCTGAAATTACCAGAGTGAATATCGGTGTTGGAAAAAATCCGGGAATTCTTGTCTCCGGTCATGATTTAAAAGATCTGGAAATGCTTCTGGAACAGACACAGGGAACCGGTGTAGATGTGTATACACACTCAGAAATGCTTCCTGCCCACTACTACCCGGCATTCAAAAAATATCCGAACTTTGTCGGAAATTACGGAAATGCATGGTGGAAACAAAAAGAAGAATTTGAACGTTTCCACGGACCAATTCTGATGACGACCAACTGTATTGTTCCACCAAAGGACAGCTACAAAGACCGGCTGTACACCACCGGTGCTGCCGGCTATCCGGGATGCACACACATTGATGGCGAAATCGGTGCACAGAAGGATTTCTCGGCACTGATCGAACAGGCGAAACACTGTTCTGCTCCGGAAGAACTCGAGCACGGTGAAATCATTGGTGGCTTTGCCCACAATCAGGCATTTGCACTTGCCAGCCAGATTGTTGAGGCCGTCAACTCCGGCGCGATCAAAAAATTTGTCGTCATGGCAGGATGCGATGGACGGGCAAACTCCCGCAATTACTATACGGATTTTGCCAGAGCACTTCCAAAAGATGCGGTTATTTTGACTGCCGGCTGTGCCAAATACAAATATAATAAACTGAATCTCGGCGATATTAACGGAATACCGCGTGTCCTTGATGCCGGACAGTGTAACGATTCCTACTCTCTGGCTGTGATTGCCCTGAAACTGAAGGAAGTATTCGGTCTCGATGATATCAACGATCTGCCGATTGTCTACAACATTGCATGGTATGAGCAAAAAGCAGTGATTGTGCTGCTGGCACTGTTGGCACTGGGTGTAAAAAATATCCACCTGGGACCGACCCTTCCGGCATTCCTTTCCCCGAATGTGGCAAAGATCCTCACGGACACGTTTGGCATTGCCGGAATTGGTACCGTAGAAGATGATTTAAAACTGTTTTTTGGCAAATAATCCACAAAGTCTGTTTTTTGTCTGTTTTCCTTTGACAAACGGTATTTATGAGAGGTATGATTATTATACAATTTAACGATTTTGCATATTTGGCAGAAGGAGAACATTACATGAACGAAAAACAGTATTTACGAGCCAACAAGCGGGTATTTCTCGCTGTCACCATTATCTTTGCCTATATCACGCTGACCATGCTTGCTGCACTGGCGGCCAGCCACGGGGACCACTTTGTCCGGATTATGATCCAGTGTCTGGTTTCGGTCGGTGTGATTATCCTTTCCGCACTGGGCTATCTGACCCGAAAGAAAACGCACACCTGTGCCATCATCCTGACAACCGCCATGATGGTCGGTTATGCAGCTGTTGCTTTACTAAATACCACGGAAGGGACATGGGCTTACGCGCTTCCCCTCATTATTGCCGCCATGGTTTATCTGAATGAACGGCTTATGAAAATAATAAACAGCGTATTTCTGCTGGTAAATATCGTTCGTCTGATGCTCAGTTTTGCCCCACACGCATCTGCTGCACTGGCCAACAAGGTGCTGGCACTGTTTGTCCTGCTTCTTGTTGCATACGCTTCTATCAGTATTACACGGATGCTTGTGCTTTTCTTTGATGAAAACATGACGGAAATTACAGAAGCTGCGGATAAGCAGAAGAAAAACCACGATCAGATGCTTCTCGTTGCCGAAAATATTTCCCGGCATTTTGAAGAAGCAATGACTGTGCTTGACAGTTTGGAAAACAGTATTGAGGTCAGCCACAGTTCTATTCAGGAAATTGCAGACAGCACCGAAAGCACCGCTGAAGCCATCCAGAAACAGGCGGTTATGTGTTCCAATATTCAGGGCAACACCGATGCGGCAGAAGCCGGCATCCACCAGATGATTGAAGCCGCACATGAAACGGATGCTACTGTAAAATCCGGTGCACAGGTCGTCCTGGAATTAAAGGAACAGGCACAGAACGTGGAAGAAGCCAGCAATATCACGGTACAGGTCATCCAGAGCCTGACTTCAAAAGTCGAGGATGTCCAGAGCTTTGTCGGATCCATTATTGAAATTTCCAACCAGACAAATCTGCTTGCCTTAAATGCTTCCATTGAGGCTGCGCGTGCCGGGGAAGCCGGAAAAGGGTTTGCTGTGGTGGCCGATGAAATCCGCCAGCTTTCCGAACAGACAAAAAATGCCTCTGCCAACATTACAGAAATTATCGACAAATTAAACGATGACACAAAACGTGCCAACGAAAGTATCGAAAACTCAGTTGCTTCCGTAGAAAAGCAGAACGAACTGATTGAGAATACACGGGAGAAATTCGGCAATGTCGGTGAAACCGTTGAACGCCTGATGGAAGATATCCATACGGCAGAAGAAAATATCCAGAAAATCCTTGATGCCACGAATGTTATTTCCGATAATATTACCCACCTCTCCGCCACCGGTGAGGAAGTGGCTGCCTCTTCCACCGAAGGGCTGCGTATGGCAGATTCCACGGTGGACAATATGAAGGGCTGTAAAAAAGTTCTGGAGAATATTTACATGCTTGCAGAAGATATGAAAGATTCCGTAGAGCACAAAGAACTCGGATAACTCTGTCTGCCAAAAAGCCGGACGCTGTTTACACAACGTCCGGCTTTTTATTGTTTACAGAAAATACAAAAGTGACAGGCAAACGGCCATGCCAAGGAATGCCATCCGGTACAACAGCACATTCGCACACCGGATATCTTCCGGTTCCACCGGACGCAGGGCATCCCCTATCGTCGGTTTCTTTACAGTTTTTCCAAAATAACTGGCATCCCCTGCCAGCTGAATGCCAAGGCTTCCCGCACAGACACTCTCGGTCTGCGCAGAATTCGGGCTGGCATGTTTCCGGCTGTCCCTTCTCCAGATCTTCCATGCCCCGGTCCCGCTAAAACGCTTCCCTGGAAGGAAGCTTGCCACGATCATAAGCAGTGCCGCCACGCGGGATGGGATGAAATTTACCACATCATCCAATTTTGCCGCAAACCTTCCAAAATACAGGTTCTTTTCATTCTTATATCCCACCATGGAATCCATGGTATTCACTGCTTTATAGGCAAAGCCGAGCACCGGTCCACCGATTGCCAGATAAATCATCGGCGCAATCACACCGTCGGATGCATTTTCCGCAACGGTCTCTATCGCTGCCTTTGCCACACCTGTTTCATCCAATTGTTCCGTATCACGCCCAACGATCATGGACACTGCCTTTCGCGCTGCCGGCAGATCCTGCTTTTGCAGCTGCTCATATACCTTCATGCTTTCCACTTTCAGACACTTTGTAGCAAGAATCTGATAGGTCATAATGGCTTCCACGGCACAGCCAATCGCCGGATGCAGCCCGTATGCCCCCTCAAGGATAACGGCGGCCACACCGGTTGTCCATGCGATAACAATCACAACCATCGCAAACCCGCGCAGAAATTTTTTTGTGTCTGACAGTTCCTTTTTATTCAGTTTTTCCAGTGATGCGATCAGATTACCAATCAGACGGATCGGATGGGGCAGCCAGTGCGGATCGCCAAACAACAGATCCAGCACAAACCCAAGAAACATCGCAAAGAAATGATAACTCATACTTTTTCTTTTAACTCCATTTTATTCTCTTGTAAGGACAGGCGCAGATGATAGCCCTCGGCATTTTTTACCTGATACGAAAAATAATCACCGCCACAGTAGTGCGAAAGCAGCGCCATGATCGTACCCCCGTGAACCACAGCCACCACCGGAAGCGGCTCCTGTATCATACCGTTGTCTTCCGTTTCCCGGCACTTTGGACACGCTCTGTATGCCAGCTGCTGCCGGATCTGTTCCATAACCAGCTCCATCCCATCCACACATCTTGCGATAAAAGCCTCCCGGCTCTCACCTCCCGGAAATGCCAGCGTTCCACCACTGTCAATCCATGCCTGATAGCGCGGATCTCCATTCAGCTGTGCATAATTCTTTCCTTCAAATTCTCCAAAATCCATTTCACGCCATGGATCAATTTCGATCTGTGGAATTTGCGGAAATAAAATTTCTGCGGTCTGCCGGCAGCGAAGCATGGGACTTACAAATACATATGGCATATCCCCTGTCCTGCATACCTGTGCCCATTGGTCTTTTCTTTTCTCCAGCTGCTGTCTGCCGTCCTCCGAAAGCGGTTCATCCGTCTGTCTGCCAATATACCGGTGTTCTACATTTCCCAGCGTCATTCCATGCCGGATCAGATACAGTTCTATTTGATTCTCTGTCCAATTCCACATACAATCCGTTCCACCCTTTCTGCTTTTGCTGCAATTTCACAAAGCAGCCGTCCCAGCCGCTCACGATATTCCCGCTCGAACGAATCAAGCGGCACAATTCCATTGCCTACTTCATCGCAGATAATTACTGTATCCGGATGTTTTTCCAGATAAGCCATACTTTCTGCTTCCGGGGATAGAGACTTCGGGGCACTTTCCTGCAATTTCTCTCGAAACCATTCTTCAAAATTGTCCCAGATCCGTGCTTCCTCGATGCCCCGCACCTGTGTTACATATGCTTTTTTTCCCTGAGCAGTGCCGCCAATGTATAATTCCATTAATGTACTCCCTATTGCTTGATATTTTATATTACCACGTTTCGACAAATTTATCTATTTATGCTATATTAGCGGCAATTAACCTGAATGGATGCTCGACCATACAAAATGAGAAGAACCCCCAGTAGCGGCAACTACTGGGGGTTCGTTTTTGGTGTACTTGTAAAAGTATCGCCTCATTCTTTGTTGATTGCATTATATCATACACAATCACCAATTTCAAGTATACCCCAATTCATCATCCTTTTTGCACCAGTAGCGCGACTTTTTCAAATCAACACTGACACGGCTGCCGCCACCGCCATTGCCCCCTCACACAGCGTCAGAAAATATCCCGCCGTATCTCCGGTTATTCCGCCAAATTCCCTGTAACTGCGCCAGCGATAGTAACCGAACACTGCAAATGCCGCCGCCACCGCCAGAATTCCCGCCAGAAGCGAAAGCCAGAGCATAAACAGTACACACAACAACGTCTGTGCATAAAGTGCCCCTTTTACCCCACGCTCATGTGCGGTACTCGCAAAATGATAGAGCATCCCATCCGTTTTTGCGGAACGGAAGGAGACCACGCTAAGACCACTCAGGCAGCGGGACAGGAAAAATCCACAACAAAACACTTCCAGCGCACGGTAATCCACAATCTGGGAAAGAGCCGCCACATAAATCAACCCGAATTCCGCCAGCTTGATCACGGAAAAAGCTCCAATGTGGGAATCCTTTAAAATTTCCAGTTTTCGCTCTCTGGGCTGATACGAATGCAATGCATCCATGGTATCCATAAACCCATCCACATGGAAGCCCCCGGTGATAATAAGCGGGAGCGCAGCTGATATCAGAATAAATGCAAGCGTACTGATTCCCAATAACGCAGACAACCGAAACCATCCCCAGAAGATAGCACCGATCACTGCCCCGATCCACGGAAAAAAGCACATGCTGTAACGCATGTCTTCTTCTTTCCACACAAATTGTGGCATCGGAATTTTTGAATAAGTGGAAAACGCCACCGCGATTCCTCTAATGATGTGCATAACCTGCTTCCTTTCTCTCTTTTACCGGAACCGGAATACCTACAACGACTTCGGTCACCGTATCCGCCAACGTCGCCACTCCCGTATTGATGCGTCCGAGTGCACGGATATATGCCTGCGTTGTCGCATCATAGGAAATGCCATCCTCAAACACGTTATTACTGACAATCACCAACTCGTCCACTTTTGCGGAAAGGCTTTTGATTCCCTGCAATATGTGTCCGACAACCACATCTTCCAAAACGATGTCCGCACCGGAAAACATCTCATTTGCAACCAGATTGGACATACATTCCAGCAGGGCACAGCGAGGACGTTCCGTAACATTTTGCCCTGCGCGATCCGGTGGTTCCATGGCTTGCTGTGCTCTTTTCGAAAAATCTACTTCCCCGATATCACGCGGCTGTTCAATCGTAACAAATCCTTTTCCCGCGCGAAGTCTCCGGTGTCTTGCAACTTTTTTTTCGCCCTCCGCATCGTACACCTGCATGGTTGCGATATAATATTTATTCGTTTTTCCATCCAGCAGATGCTCTGCGTAAGCCGATTTTCCGCTGCCGCTTCCACCCAAAACCAAAGTGATCATTCTGTTTCCCCATACCGCTCGTACTGCGCAATTTCCATCGTATCAAATGTTGTCTGATCCTCGTAGAGTGCCAGTGCCAGATCCAGAAGGGAAAACAGCATCACGGCTCCTGTGCCCTCACCAAGCCCCAGTCCCGCATCTATGACCGGATGAAGTTTCAGCTCCTCCGCAATCCATTTTGCCGCGGGTTCCTTGCTCAGATGGCTTGGCAGAACAAATTCCCGCACACCCGGCACGATCCGCTCCGCCACCAGTGCCGCGACCGATGAGATCAGCCCATCCAGAACGACCGGCACATGATACAGTGCTCCGCCGATGCATACACCTGCCATTCCCGCGATATCCAGACCGCCGAATGCCGCCAGCATGGAAAGTGCATGCGCTGACCGGATCTCTTTTTCATATTTCTCCAGTGCCTGCGCAATGACCTGCTGCTTGCGCAACAGCCCCGCGTCGTTTAATCCGGCACCACGTCCGGTCACTTCTTCTGCTGTGCGTCCGGTCAGTGCCGCCACAAGCATGCTGCTCGTCGTCGTATTTCCGATTCCCATCTCTCCGGTACCGATCAGCTGATAGCCTTTGTCTTTGCACTCCCGGACCAGATCAATTCCCACAGACAATGCCTGCAACGCTTCTTCCTCTGTCATTGCAGGTTCCTGCAGAAAATCGCGCGTGCCCTGCATCACTTTGCAGTCGCGCACCCCTGGCAGCGTTTCTTTTGTGTTGATTCCAATATCGACCGGGATCACATCCACACCGGCGCGGCGCGCCATTTTGCCAACCGAGCTTGCCTGCTGCCCCATAAATCCTGCAACCACCGCGGTCACTTCCTGTCCGGACTGGCTGACTCCTTCTGCGACAATGCCGTTGTCTGCGCACATGGTGAGGATCACTTTTTTTTCAATGGAAAGACTGCTGCTTCCTGTGATTGCGCCGATCTGCGCAAACATTGTCTCAAACTGCCCCAGACCATCCAGCGGTTTGGCAATTTTGTCCCAGCTTGCTTTTATCTGCGCGTAGATCTGTGCGTCCGGTGGAATGATTTTAAGTTTCTCCATTTCTTTTCCTGTAATCAAATATTTTCTCCTGTTGCAATTGTAAATTGCGCAAATGCAATTCCCTGTTTCTTGCTTCTTTCAGCCATGAAATGTATGATAAGAAAAAGGAGGTGCTGATATGAATAAAACCAAAATTGATAATCAAACTATCGCTCACATTCTTCTTGATTTAAGACAAAAACATCATCTTTCCCAGGAACAGCTTGCTCAAACATTGGGAAATGGGAATCTCTGTTCCAAACATCCATACCCTGCTCTTAATCAGTGAGCAATTCCATGTTCCAATTGACACAATGCTCAAAAAACCAGATGCTTCAGCAGAAAACCAAAATAAAATCCAAAATCCTGCTAAAAGAACTCCCTTTATTTTTATGACCATAACCGGAATTTTCCTGTTGTGTGTGCTTCCTTTTCTGGGTCAATGGGAACAATTCAAATATATGGATCTCTATGGTCGTGCATATGCCGATTCCTATCACTATATTTTCGAATACCCACTGTCCATTCTTCTGGTATTATCCATTGTCCTGATTTGTGTCGGGATCTATAACATTGTAAAAATCAAGAGGAAATCCGGCTCTCCTGCAAAATAGAGTATACATACTCCATATCCAGATGCTCCCGCAATCCCTGTGCGAGCTTGTCATACTGCTGTTCCTTAAATGCATGATAATCACCGCCAGCCTCCGGTTTCCATGACACCCTTTTTTTGTCGGCCAATGCCTGTACTATGCGCACGGCAATGTCTCCATCGTCAAAAATGCCGTGCACATAACTGCCGTATACGCCGGGTGCTTCGCTGCCTTTTTTCATGCGCTGTACCCCGTCGGTTCTGCCATCTGCCAGCTGTACCAGTGGCGTCTGATGTTCCCCGGTGGAAACCGTTGTCTTTCCCATATGAATCTCATAGCCGGAAAATTCCAATCCGGAAAGTGTGGAAAAAATACCGGTCACATTCTCAAATTTTCCACGTGTCTGCGTACGCATTTTTTCCGGCATCAGGGTCGTGTCGGTGTCGATCAGTTCCATACCACGCAGCGGTAGTGCCCCGTCGCGCTTTATGCGCTCCACGGCAATTGTATCCGGCTCATGAGAAATTGCTTCGCAATGGGCCGGATAGAGCGGTTCGCGTAGCGAATTCTCATTCTCTACCCCATGTGGGTCCGAAATGGTACGCCCCAGCATCTGATAGCCACCGCAGATCCCCCAGACCGGGATATGCACTGCCAGCTTTTTGACTGCGGTTTCCAGACCGTTCTGCCGCATCCAGTGCAGATCACCCATCGTATTTTTGCTGCCCGGCAGAAAAATCATATCCGGCTGTCCCAGTTCCTGCACCGAAGAAACATAGCGCACGGACACACCCTCCAGCCGTTCAAACACGTTAAAATCCGTAAAATTGGAGATCCGTGGAAAACGGATCACTGCCAGATCTATCACGCCTACATCGTGGTTGTCCAACTGGCCGCTCAGACTGTCCTCATCCTCAATGGAAAGATGCATATATGGAACTACTCCGGCAACCTTCACACCGCCGCGTTCCTCCAGCATCTCCACTCCCGGATCAAGGATTGTCTTATCCCCGCGGAATTTATTAATAATCAGACCCTTCACACGGGCTTTTTCATCCTCTTCAATGTGCACGACTGGGGCAGCATTCTCTGCGCGCTCGGCGGCGTGTTCACATGGATGACGTACCTGCTCTGCCGTGATCTGGGCATGAGCATTTACAGCATGAATTTCTTCGCCGCCGTCGTTTCGGCGCTGTATTCTGAGCTTATGGCGCGCTCGCGCAAATACCCCGTCACGTCGTACCTCGTCATCTCGCTCCTGCCGCTGGTGCCGGGCGCGGGCATTTACTACACGATGAGCCTCGGCCTGGGCGGCGATGTGCAGGCCGCGGTGCACAAAGGACTTGAGACCGCGGGCGTCGCGGGCAGCATCGCCGTGGCGATCCTGCTGGTGTCCACGATCTTCCGCCTCGTCACCGCGCAGAACGGGAAAAGCAGAAAGTAGTGTTCGAAAAGTAAAAACTGCCGCCCAAAGGCCCCCTGCTGGTAAGACAGTAAAACTCAAATTTCTTGGAACAGGCATGATCTCGGTCATGCCTGTTCCGCTTTTAGCAGCTCATCCACGGGAATGTAGCCCACAAGGTCGTACTCGATATGTACCTTCTGCCTGCGCTTGCCGCTGGACTTGTCCGGTGCCTCTACATAAACCGCCTTCACAAGCTCTCTGAGAGCGTATGGCGTGAGTTCTGTGAGGTTGGTGTATCTGTGTACCCGCTGAATAAACTGCTCAAGGTTTTCTATCTGTCGTTCCTGTACTTCGACTTCGTTTTGCAGATTGACGATTTCAGCTTTAAGCTGCGCCTGCTCGTCCTCGTAGGTCTTGCTCATCATGGCAAAGCGTTCATCGTTCAGCTTGCCCTTGGCGTTGTCCTCGTAGATTTTAATAAACAGGCGATCAAGCTCCCCTATACGCTTTTCTGCCTGTGACAGACGCTTCTTATATACCCTTATGGTTTCCTCGCTTTGCAGACGGAGTTTTTGCTCCATTTCCACCCTAAAATGAGCTTCATATCGGGTCACATACGAGATAACCTCTTTCATGTGCTTCCAGATCACATCCTCCAAAACCACGGCACGAATGTAGTGACTGCTGCACTTATCCTTGTTGGCTCGATGGGTGGAACAGATGAAAAAGTCCTGCCGCTTTTCAAAGTAGTTGGTGGTGGAATAGTAGAGCTTCTGCTTGCAGTCGGCACAGAACACCAGACCCGAAAACGGACTGTTCTTGCCTGTTGCCGTTCTCCTGTGTCGCTGCTTGCGAATCTCCTGCACCTTATCAAAGACTTCCTGCTCAATGATGGCAGGATGGGTGTTGTAGAAAATCTTTTGATTTTCTTCGGGATTTTCCCTCTGCTTCTTATCCCAAATGGAATTGGTGTAGGTCTTGAAGTTGACCGTTGCGCCGATATATTCTTTTCGTTCAAGAATATTGACTACGGTGCTTTCGTGCCAGCGGTAAGGATTCTCCGGCTCGGTGTGCGGTGTTTTCACGCCTTGCTTATTTTTATATGCAGTAGGCGTGAGTACCTTGTCCTTTTCAAGCTGTTCTGCGATTTGGCTCGGTCCACGCCCATTCATGCAAAGTGTGAAAATCTTTTTGACCACCTGTGCGGCTTCTTCGTCGATGATCCATTCTTTGGGATTGTCGGGATTCTTCATGTAGCCATACGGCACATGAACAGTCAATCTCTCGCCACGCTCACCTTTTGCTTTCTGCACCGCACGAATCTTGCGACTCGTGTCCTTTGCAAAAAACTCATTGAACCAGTTTTTGATACCGGCGATGTCGCTGTCGGTGCTGTTCGGATTGATGCTGTCATAGTGGTCGTTGATGGCAATGTAGCGAACATTGTTTTGAGGGAATGTGTAGTTGATGTACAGTCCAGTCAAGGCGGAGTTACGACCAAGTCTGGATATATCTTTCGTAATGACCGTGCCCACATGACCGGCTTCGATTTCATCGAGCATTTTCTGAAAGCCTGGGCGGTCATAGGTCACACCACTGTATCCGTCATCAATAAAAAATGTCGGCTGGGGGAAGCGGTGATCTCGTGCGTATTGGAGTAACATAGCCTTTTGATTCTGGATGGAATTGGACAAATCTTCTTTGCCGTTCTTCTTATCCTCTTTGGTGTCCTCTACGGACAATCTGCAATAGAGCGCTGTGATTTTGTCGGTTGCCCTTAACATTTCGTTATCCTCCTTCGGTTGGGCAACTGTCTGTACAGGATTGGAATTTGTATTTATATCAAAAGAGGTGTCGCTGTTCATTCGCCATCCTCCGTGATATCAGATTCATCATCGGCAGCGTTCTGCTCCATAATGCGTTTGAGCTTTTTGTCGAGAGTTTCCGTGCCCTCGTAGCTGCCTGTTACTGTGTATTCTGTGCCGCCAATGTTCTCCACGATTTTCACATCGGGCAGCCAGAACGCAGAAAGATTTTTTACAATAATGTTGCCGTTCTCGTCAAAAGAGAAATTACGTTTAGGTGCATCATCGGGACGAGGCTCGACCTTGGCGTATGGGTCGGGATTGGAGAAATAGTATTCGGGGACTTCCTCGTCATACTCTCCACTCGCAATCTGCTCTTGAAAAATCGTTTCATCTATTTCTTCGGGAGTAAGCTCACGAGCTTCTTCCTCTTTACGTTTTTCATCCATTGTGTCGAACCTCCTTTTCTTTCATTCGCTTCGATTCTTTTCATTCAAATTTTGCAAGATAGCAAAACCGCCGAACGCCGTCAATGGTCAAGATGAACGGCTTCGCCGCCATTGACAGCGTCCGTCCGTTTCGCTTTTGG
>ENA-OVFR01001071-OVFR01001071.1-human-gut-metagenome-genome-assembly--contig:-NODE-1071-length-14954-cov-2.817102_pt1 | contig 14954 bp, 15 predicted proteins | sample MGYA00237762_ERZ505403 | MGnify/ENA primary metagenome ERZ505403 (study PRJEB26158, sample SAMN06016376) | human gut metagenome | biome: human gut; feature: ankylosing spondylitis patient; material... | reverse complement strand
CGGAATAATATAATAAAATTTAAAGCATCCGTGATTTTTTCATCGCGGATGCTTTTTCCTATTCACTCAACGGCAGTGTAACCGTTATGCGCGTGCCCTTGTTCTCCTCGCTCTCTATAGAGACCGTGCCGCCGTGATACTGCACTGCATGCTTGACTATCGACAGTCCGAGCCCCGTGCCGCCGGTCGCCTTTGAATGGCTCTTGTCGACCCGGTAAAACCGCTCGAAAATCCTTGCCTGATGCTTCGGCGCTATGCCTATTCCCGTGTCCGAAACAGTGAGCTTCGCCGCGCCGCCGACACTATCTATATTTATGTCAACCTGTCCGCACTCGCGGTTATATTTTATCGCGTTGTCGCAGAGGTTGTATATCACTTCGTAGAGCAGTCTTGAAACGCCGAAAACATATGCTTCGTTTCCGCCGACGCTAAGCGTTACATTTTTCTTCTTTGCCGCGTCTCCGAGGTCTTCGGCGATTTCTTGCGACAGCGAGAGAAGTCCGATTCTTTCGTGCGGCATCTCGTCGCCCTCGTCGAGCTGGGAGAGCCTGATTATATCATTTATAAGATTGACGAGCCTCTGCGCCTCCGAGCGTATGTGCCCGACGAAGCGCGGCATATCCTCGTCCCTGACCATTCCGTTTTCAATAAGCTCCGCGCTCCCGATTATGCCCTGAAGCGGAGTTTTCAGCTCGTGCGAGACGTTCGCTGTGAACTCGCGCCGCATCTTTTCGGCGTTCTGCTGTTCCGTCATGTCGAAGAACAAAATAACCGACCCGCGCGCCGAGCCGTCAGATTCTATGCGGCTGATGTCGAACTGATATATTCTGCCGCTGTATTTTGTGCGCGTCTCGCTGTGTCCGCTCTCTTCGGCGCGCTTTATCGCGGCGGATATCTCGCAGCTGCGGTCAATCGAAACAAAATCCTTGCCGATGCATTCTTCGTCCGCTTCAAACAGTCTGCACGCGGCGGGGTTTATGCTCAGTATCTTTCCGTCGTTGTCGAGGAGCACAAGCCCCTCTTTCATGTTGTCCGTTATCTGCGTGAACTCGTCCGTCTTTTTCTGCAGAGCCTTTATTTGTTCTTTTATCTGCTCGTGCTGGCGGTTAATCCTGCTGAGCAGGGGAGCGATTTCGTCATATGTTTTGTTTTCGAGCGGGTGCTCGAGGTCGAGCGAGTTGAGCGGCTCAACTATCTTTTTTGAAAGCCGCGCCGCAATGACCGCCGAGATTATCAGCGCGGCGACTATCACTATAAGTATCGGCTGCATCGCCTCAAAGACGAGCACGCCTATAGTCTCACGGCTCGATGATATCCGCAGTACGCTGCCGTCGGCGAGCTTCTTCGCGATATATGTCGTCTTTTGGAGCAGGGTGGAGGAGTAGCGCGTGCTGTATCCCTTGCCCGTTTCAAGTGCTTCCTTTATCTCTTCTCTGTCTGCGTGGTTTGCGAGCGTGTCCGCATCCTCTCGGGTGTCGTATATCACCTTGCCGTCCGCGCTTATCAGCGACAGACGGAATCTGTCGGTTTTTATGGATTCGAGATATCCGCTCCCGCTCATGTCTACCGCCGCGGCGGCGAGATTGAGCTCGTCTCTCATCTGATTTTCAAATGCATTGCTGTAGTATTCGTACAGGCATCCAGTGATTATGGCGAGCGACGCTAAGAGCACGCAGAACGCCGCGAAGAAAATCGATCTGAAAATCCGCTTCGTCATTTGCTGGCCTCCAGACGGTAGCCGACTCCGCGAACCGTCTTTATCATCTCGCCGAATCTGCCGAGCTTCTGGCGCAGCGTGCGTATGTGCATATCAACCGTGCGCGTCTCGCCGCAGTAGTCAGTGCTCCAGACTTCCTCCATCAGCTTGTCGCGCGTGAATGCCGTGCCCGGGTTCGAAAGAAAGAGTTTGAGAAGCTCAAATTCTTTGTATGTCAGAACTATCTTTTCGCCGTCGCCCGTGACCGTGTGCTCGTCGAGGTTCACTTCGAGCCCGTCCGCTTTCAGAATATGCTCCTGCGCCTTGGGCTTGCAGCGGCGCAGAACCGCCTTGACGCAGGAGACAAGCTCCATCACGCCGAACGGCTTTGTCAGATAGTAGTCCGCGCCGAGGTCGAGCCCGGTTATCTTGTCGTATTCGGTGTCCTTTGCCGTCGCCATAACAACGGGAATGTCGCAGAGCTCCGAAGACGCTTTCATCCTGCGCAGAAGATCGATGCCGCTGATGCCGGGCAGCATAACATCGATAACCGCAAGCTCCGGCTTCTCGCCGCCGTTTAAAGCCTCCCAGAACGAAGTCCCGTCCTCGAAGCCCCTGGCCTCTATCCCTGTCGATTGCAGTGCATAAACCTCAATGTCGCGTATGCTCGCGTCGTCCTCAACGCACCAGATCATAGCTTTCCCTCCCTGTACGGTATAGACTATAATAACAGTATACTTTTATTCCCGCCGTTTGGCAAGATTTTATGTTCGACTATTGTAGAATATAGACTGCCACGTACATATATATTTGTTGAATATGCCCAAACACAGCACGATATATTTGTAAGATATGTAGACTTTTCGTTTATTTCTTTACAAAAGGATTACAATTTGTTTATAGTATGTTATAATATCACATATAGGAGATCGTTTCGGTCTTGTATTAAAGATCACCGTAAAATCGGAGGCTTAATTTATCATGGAAATCGTAAGAAAAGAATATTCATTTAAATCCGCAACTGGTCTTTGCGATATCTACGCGCGCAGCTGGGCGCCCGCGGATAAGGACAGCGTCAAGGCTATATTCCAGATAACCCACGGCATGGCGGAGCACGGCGAGCGTTACGCCCGCTTTGCAAAGAAGCTCTGCGAGCACGGCTATGCTGTTTTTGCGCAGGATCATATCGGTCACGGCAAGTCCGTCGCGTCCGACGATGACCTCGGCTATTTCGGCGAGAAGGACGGCTGGAGAGATTTTGTCATCGACTGCCGCTCGCTTACCGATATCGCCCGCGAGGAGTATCCCGGCAAGCCCGTCGTATTCTTCGGTCACAGCATGGGCTCGTTCATCGCAAGAAACTATACCGCTAAATATAACGATGTTCAGGCGGCTATCTTCTGCGGCACAAGCGGAAAGAATCCCGCCGCACCTATCGCCATAAAGCTTGCAAGCTTCGTCGGCAAGAGCCGCGGCAGCCGCCATAAGAGTGAGTTCATCAACAATCTTGCTTTCGGCAACTACAACAAGAAGTTTGATAATGTCAAGACCGACTTCGATTGGCTCACCCGAGACGAGGCCGAGGTTCAGAAGTATATCGACGATAAATATTGCGGCTTCCTCTTCACTGCGGCAGGCTATAAAGACCTGTTCTCTGTCCTCAATTCCGTCTCCGGCAAGGACTGGTATGAGCAGCTCTCTACCGATATCCCGGTTCTCGTCGTCTCCGGTTCAATGGATCCCGTCGGCGATTATTCAAAGGGCGTGACTCAGGTCGCCGAGGATCTCAAGGCTACAGGCCACGATGTTACCCTCAAGCTCTTTGACGGCGGCAGACACGAGATTCTCAACGAGACAAACCGCGACGAGGTCGAGGAGTATATCGCCGCGTGGGCTGATGCGGCTCTCGAAAACGGTGCAAAGAAAGCGGAATAAAAATTTTAATTCACAGAGCAGGGGAGTTGTCCTCTGCTCTGTATCTTTTTTATTCAACCTATTGACATAGTATGTAAATGGGTATATAATCGTTGCGGAATCGGGGGAACGGGTCGAATGATTTGTTTTCCTGTGAACATACTTGATTATTGAGAGGAGTTCTGATATAAATGACCACTATCTATGTTGATAACGCGGCCACGACAAAGACGAGCCGCACAGCAATAGAAGCGATGCTGCCGTATATGGACAAGATCTACGGCAACCCGTCGAGCCTCCATTCCGTCGGACAGGCTGCGGCGGACGCGCTGAGAAAGGCGCGCGAAGAGGCGGCTGAGGTTCTCGGCTGCGAGCCTAACGAAATAACCTTTACCTCCGGCGGCAGCGAGGCAGATAATCAGGCGCTCGTTTCCGCAGCGGCTATCGGCGCAAGAAAGGGCAAGAAGCATATAATCTCCACTGCGTTCGAGCATCATGCGATTCTCGGCTCAGCAGGTCGCCGACGCTATCCGCGAGGACACTTGCCTTGTGTCCGTTATGTACGCAAACAACGAGATCGGCAGCATCCAGCCCATCGCCGAGATAGGTGCTGTATGTAAAGAAAAGGGCGTTATCTTCCATACCGATGCCGTTCAGGCTGTCGGTCATGTCCATATAAACGTCAAGGAAGAGAATATCGATATGCTCTCCCTCTCGGCTCATAAGTTCCACGGCCCCAAGGGTGTCGGACTTCTCTATGCCCGCAAGGGTGTCAGACTGACGAATATCATCGAAGGCGGCGCACAGGAGCGCGGCAAGCGTGCGGGCACCGAGAATATCCCCGGTATCGTCGGCATGGTCGCAGCTCTCAAAGAGGCGAACGCCAATATCGATGCCAACGCCGAGAAAGTGTCCGCTCTGCGCGACAGACTTATAGAGGGTCTTGAAAAGATACCGCACAGCGCATTGAACGGCGACCGCACAAAACGTCTGCCCGGCAATGTCAGCTTCTGCTTCGAGGGTATCGAGGGCGAGTCGCTCCTGCTTCTGCTCGATGCAAAGGGCATATGCGCTTCCTCCGGCTCCGCCTGCACCTCGGGCTCGCTCGATCCGAGCCATGTGCTTCTCGCTATCGGCCGCCCGCATGAGGTTGCCCACGGCTCTCTGCGCCTGACACTCAGCGAGGAGAACACGCAGGAAGAGGTCGATTATATAATCGAAGAGACCACCAAGGTCGTCAAATACCTCAGAGATCTTTCGCCCGTGTGGAAAGAGCTTCTGAGCGGCGAGAGAAAATTTACTTTCTGAGAGGAGTAATTCAAAATGGCATTATACAGCGATAAGGTTATGGATCATTTCATGAATCCGCGCAACGTCGGCGAGATTGCCGATGCGGACGGTGTCGGCGAGGTCGGCAACGCGAAGTGCGGTGATATAATGAAGATGTATCTCAAGATAAAAGACGGAAAAATCAACGATGTCAAGTTCGAGACTTTCGGCTGCGCGAGCGCAATAGCTTCGTCCTCCATGGCTACCGAGCTTATAAAGGGCAAGACTATTGACGAGGCGCTTGCCGTCACAAACAAGCAGGTCGTCGATGAGCTTGACGGACTCCCGGCGCACAAGCTGCACTGCTCTGTGCTCGCCGAAGAGGCTATAAAGTCCGCCGTCAAGGATTATTACGACAAGAACGGCATTGAGTATGACCACAGCAAGTTCCCCGAGTGCGAGGACTGCGAGAGCTGCGGCTGCCGCATGGTGTAAAACTATGATGGTATCAAGCCGCGGCAGATACGCCCTGCGCGTCATGGCGGATCTTGCCGAAAATGAAAAGAACGGCGCTTTTATCCCGCTCAAGGAGATTGCCGAGCGCGAAGAGCTCTCGCTCAAATATCTCGAAAGCATTATGACAACGCTCTCGAAAGCTGGGCTTGTCGAGGGTGCGCACGGAAAGGGCGGGGGCTACCGACTCAAAAGAAAGCCGGAGGAATATAGAGTCAGCGAGATTCTGAAGCTCACTGAGGGCTCGCTCGCTCCCGTCTCGTGCGTCGAGGGCGGCTGCGCTCCGTGCGAGAATGCAGGCTCGTGCCGCACCCGCGCGATGTGGACGAAGCTCGATAAACTCATCAACGATTTTTTCGACGGCATAACAATAGCCGACCTGATGATTAAATAACAAAAACGACCGCCGGGACAAATCCTGACGGTCGCTTGTTTTTTTATTCAGCTTTTGCGTTTTATCTTTCTGCTTATCAGTATTGTTGCAATAATGCAAAGCGCGGACTCGCAAAGGATAAGCAGGATGTTCACTCCGTTTATAGAAGCAAGCCGCACTGTAGAATGCGGCTTGCACTTGTATTTTATAGATTCAGGAAATCTTTTCTGTATTTGACTCCGAAAAACTCGGCGAGCTCCTGCATCTCGCTGTCCTTTATCGTGTTAATCCTCGGCATATGCGCCGTGAGCATATATATCTGTGCGGCCTTTTCGACCGTCTCGATAAGACCGAAGGTCTCGTCCATTGTCTTGCCCGCGCCGTAGATTCCGTGCATTCCCCAAATAACGAGGCGGAACTCTTTCATCTTTTCCGCAGTCGCTTCGCCGATGCTGTTCGTGCCGCAGAGCATCCACGGCAGAACGCCGACTCCGTCCGGGAAAACGACGATGCACTCGGTGCACATCTCCCAAAGCGTATGGGTTATCTTCTTCTCGTCAAGCTCGTGTATATAGTTCATTGCGAGCGTGTTCGTCGGGTGGCAGTGCATGACGATTCTGTTCTCCGGGTCAACGCTGAGTCTCGCCATGTGGCTCATCAGGTGAGCGGGCAGCTCGCTTGTGAATCTGCCGCCGTCGGAGTAGCCCCAGAGCAGCTCGGCGGTCGTGCCGTCCTCGGCGATTCTTATGATGCCGAGATTGTTTTCGGGGTCGAACTGAACGTTCTTGAAGTATTTGCCCGTTCCGGTGACGATGAATATCTTGCCGATAAGCGGCTTCGCGTCAAATCCGGTCGGGATAGTTCTGATAACTTTTGTGAGGTCGAGATATTCGCCGACTTCCTTTTCGTCGAGCATATAGCTTATGTTGCCGCCGTTTCTCTCGTCCCAGCCGAGACGGTACATATTTGCGGTGGTCTGCATCATTTCCTGCACAAAGGGCGCAGTCAGAATGTCTTTCATTTTCTTGCCTCCAGTGTATTCTTTTCGTAGTCGAGTATGGCTGATATATAGTCGTTTGAAATATTTTCGCGCCTGAGATATTCGTCCCAAATGTCGCCGAACGGCGCCGTTTTCATGTCCTCCTGCAGCACCATGAGCTCCGTAAAGCGGCTCTCGTCCTGAAGCTTTTTCATCTTCTCGTTCGGCTCGAGCAGTGCGAGAAGCAGAGCCTTGTGAACGCTCCTGATTCCCGTGACCCATGCGGATATCCTGTTTATCGAAGCGTCAAAATAGTCGGTCGCTATAAACACTCTGTCGAGCGCGTCGTTTCGGACTATCTCTTTTGCTATCTCTTTCGTCTCGTCGTCGAGAATAACAACATGGTCGCTGTCCCATCTGACTCCGCGTGTGATGTGCAGCGCGATGCGGTCGTTGAACAGGAGCATGGAGGATATCTTGTCCGACACAACCTCTGTCGGGTGATAGTGACCGTTGTCCATCAGGGGAGTGATGCCCTTTGAGGCAACGTAGTTCATGCAGAACTCGGCGGAGCCTACTGTGTATGACTCAAGCCCGATTCCGAAAACCTTTGATTCAAGGCAGACGAAAACTTTTGACTTGTCATAAGGCACCGAAAGTATCTCATCGAGCGAATCCTTGAATCTCTTGCGCGGACCGAGTCTGTCGGCGGGGATATTCTTATATCCGTCGGGGATCCAGATGTTCATCAGGCAGGGCACGCCCGTCTCGTTTGCAAAATATTCGGATATTTCAATGCATCTCTTGCCGTGCTCTATCCAGAAACGGCGAACCTCTTCGTCGGGCGACGAGAGTGTGAGATTGTCCTTCACCATCGGGTGCGAGAAGAATGTGGGATTGAAATCGATTCCCATGCCGCGTTCCTTTGCGAACTTGACCCATTTTTCAAAATGGCGCGGCTCGATCTTGTCGCGGTCGGCGAACTCGCCGTTTTCAAATATGGCATAGCTTGCGTGAAGATTGAGCTTCTTTTTGCCGGGCATGAGGCTCGCCGCAAAGTCGAAGTCCTGCATCAGCTCTTCGGGTGTGCGCGCCTTGCCGGGGTAGTTGCCGGTGGTCTGTATTCCGCCGGAGAGAGCCTGCTTCGAGTCGAAGCCCGTAACATCGTCGCCCTGCCAGCAGTGAACTGAAACAGCCGTGCTGCGAAGCGTCTCTATGGCTTTTTCCGTGTCCACGCCGAGAGACGCATATATCTCTCTTGCGCTTTCGTATCTGCTCATGTTTTTCCTCCTTTTGTCTTTAACACAAGCAAAGTTTATCACAAAAAAGCAACTCGTTCAATGCTTATTTGGCATAAAAGTTTTTCTTTACTTATTTCATACATATCGTTATAATATTGTTGGACTAAAGCCGTGCCGTTGCACGCAAATTCAAGAAAGGTGATAATCATGAATGCTGTTGAAATAACCGTAATAATCGTCGCGGCGGTTCTTCTGCTCTGCGGTATACTCTTTGGTGTGGTGAGCTATCTTGTCTTCTATGAAGTAATAGCGCGCAACTCGAAGATACCCGGGAAGATGGATGCCAACGCCAAAAAGAAAATGATGGAGACCAACCCCGAAAAGTTCCTTCTCGACCCGCGCGAGGAGTGGCTCAATGATCAGACTTTTGAAAATTACTCCATAACTAACGTTGACGGAAACAAGCTCAAGGGCTATCTTCTCAAAGCCGACAAGCCCTCAGATGTCTATGTCTTCGGCAGCCACGGCTACCGCTGCTGGGGCAAGCGCGAGTTCAGACTCATGTCGAAGTTCTATCACGATCTCGGCTTCAACGTCTTTATCGTCGACCATCAGGCGCACGGCGAGAGCGAGGGCAAATATATCGGCTTCGGCTCGCATGAGTCGCGCGATGCTATGCAGTGGCTCAAATTCATGACCGATACTTTCGGAAGCGATATTCAGATAATCCTGCACGGCGTTTCAATGGGCTGCGCCACAGTTATGATGATGAGCGGCAACCCCGACCTGCCGAAGAATGTCAAATTCACCGTTGCCGACTGCGGCTATACCAGCCCGTGGGCGGAGTTCGATTATCAGCTCAAAAACGCCCATGTTCCGACTTCTCCGCTGCTCGACGGCGCGAACTTCTTTAACAAACATATCGCAAAATACGATTTCAAAAAGGTCGATGCAGTTGAGAGCGTCAGCCATGCGCAGGTGCCCATGCTCTTTATCCATGGCACAAAGGACGATTTCGTTCCTACATATATGGTGCATGAGCTTTACGATGCGTGCAGTACCGATAAAGACCTGCTTCTCGTCGAGGGCGCCGGTCATGCTGAGAGCTACCCGACCGATTCCGCCGCATACGAGGCAAAAGTCAAGAGCTTTATCGACAAGTATATCGCCGTCGAGTCAAAAGCCTGAAAAGAACAGCAAATATCGTCCCTGTCCGCTCGTTCGGGCGGGGATTTTTTCTTTGCGCAAATTATATAATTGGCAAATTTCTTTTCAACAAAAATTAACTCCCGATCCGCTTTTGCAGGTCGGGAGCATTGCTTTATTTCTTCTTTTTCGGCTTCGGTGCGGGCAGCTCGTCATACATCGCCTCAAAGAGTTCTTTCAAAAACTCTCTGTCCTCGATGTTTTCAACCATCAGCATCGGTTTAGCGCCGTCATACGGCAGCTCCTCCGGTGCGTCCGGCATCATATTTCGCGCCGCCTGAACGGGCTTTACGAGAAATCGGTTGTCGTATATCCCGCCGATTACTTTTCCGCGAAAATAGAGTATGTATTCGCTCATCATTGCCCGGCTCGTCACATCGCCGGCTTTGCTCAGCTGTTCGAGTGCATATTCGAGATAATCTTTGCTTGATGCCATATTATTTTCTCTTGCTTTCTTCGTATGCCTGTTTTTCGGCGTTGAACTGCTCGGGTCGCTTGAGATAGTCGCGGTTGAAGCGTCTGCCGACCGTTATGCTGCCGTCGGGCAGAATCTCGGTTATCGTCACGCCCTGCATCCATTTTTCCTCAGGCCAGCCGAAGTTTGTGCCCATGGTGTATGTCTCGTATCCGCCGCACTGGCTGTATATGAAGCAGACCCCTTTGTAGTTCGCGCAGAAGTCGTTGATATGGTCGTGTCCGCAGTATACCGCCTGAGTGCTGCCGAGCTCGCATATGACGTCAAACATTCCGCTGTTGAACGGTGAACAGCCGACGGATTCATACATCCCGCCGTAGAAAATCTTCGCTTCGCCCGTCGGAACATACTGCCCGTTTTCGTCGAGCTTCATAACATGCTCGAACTCCGGCAGGGGAATGTGAAAATACATCATCGATTTTACTTTTCCGTATTTCTCTTCCGCCCTGCGCACGCAGTTTTTGTACCATTCTATCTGCTCCGGCTTCAAGAAGTCGTAGCCCTTCATGCCATCGGAAACTCCGTAGTCTTTGTAATATCTCTCGCGTATGTCGCGCCCGGAGTCGAAGAGATACAGGCTCTGGAGCAGAGAGTTTTCACCGTTTTTGATGTCTATTCTGTAGTTGCCGTAGCCGTAGAGACTGTCGTCGCCGTGGAGCGCGAGGCAGTGCGGATAGCGGCGCATTGAGTCGAGCATAAGCCATTTGTAGAAGCCCTTTTCCTCGTGAACTTCGTGATTGCCGAAGACAATCGCCCAGTACACTCCCGCCTTTTCCATGAAGCGCGCGAACTGAACCGCATCAAGCTGCTGGAACTTCGAGAGGATTATATCTCCCGTAAATATCACAAGATCGGGCTTTGCCTGCGCAATATGATTTGCGAGCATCTGCATCGCCTTGCGGCGCAGAGAGGGCGTGTCGCCGAGATGAATGTCGGTTGTCGTGAGTATGCGGAACGGCCTGTCCGAATATGTGCCGTCCTTGTTGAATTTGCCTATTGTGACGCTCTCTTCGTCTTTGTCTATTATCTTCACGCCCGTCTCGGCGAGAACTATATTAACGTTTTTCTCAAACAGCCAGTCGCGCCTGTCCTTCGGGAGCAGGGGATATGCGATGCTGTAGAGCTCGAGCCCGAGTGCGTTCAAATTGCGTCTGCAAAAAGCGGCTATAGGGTGCATCTGATGAAAACCTCGCTTGATATTTTTTTTTGATTATATCATCTGCGAGCCCTAAAATCAATCTTTCGCGCCTTTAAAATCCGGATTTGCAAGATGTAATATATTTTTCTTCTGTGGTTATAACTATATATATCATATAAATTTTTCACAAAGCTTTGTTGATTTAAAGGCGCTTAAATGATATAATAAACAATCGAAACGGACGCGTGAGTCATATATAGGAGATATATAGGAGGTTTTACCATGAAGAAGTCCCTTGCGGCACTTCTTGCGGTGCTTTTGATTTTCGGATGCGCCGCCCTTACCGCATGCAGCAAAAAGCGTCTCTCGACCGAGGCGGGAGACAGCCAAATAATTTCGGCAGATGAAATTGCCGATACCATGACCTCGAAAGACGGAAAATATGAAATAGCAATGGTCACGAATGTCGGCAGGCTCAAAGATAAATCCTTCAACCAGGGAACCTGGGACGGAGTCAAGCTCTTTGCCTATAAAAACGGCAAGTCGTATAAATATTATCAGCCCAGAAACGGCAACAAAGCTTCGGACGACGACAGATACAATGCGTTTATCGAAGCGATAAAAGGCGGTGCGAATATAAAGATCGGAAGAGCGTCGTGTAGGGACGGACAGGCTCTCTCGAATGTCGCGGCAGTTGCATTTAAAGAGGAGCAGTGCGGCTATCTTGCGGGCTACGCCGCAGTTACCGAGGGCAATACAAAGCTCGGCTTTGTCGGCGGCGGAGCGGGCAATAACCCGTCCGTCAACAGATTCGGCTACGGCTTCGTCCAGGGTGCGAACGACGCGGCAAAAGTTACCGGCGTTGTCGTCGAGATGAAGTACAGCTACCGCTACGGCGATAATTTCTCGGCTTCTTCCGAGCTTCAGAATATGGTCAACGAATGGTACAAGTCCGGCACGGAGTGCATCTTCTCCTGCGGCGGTGAGATGTGCGATTCCGTCTTTGAGGCGGCATTGGCAAATAACGGCAAGTCTATTGGCGTTGATGTCGATCAGTCGTCCGTATCCGATACTGTTATAACCTCGGCGATGAAAGGACTCAGCTCGGGCGTGCAGAAGATACTCACCTCGTTCTATGCGGGCAAGTGGGTGCTCGTCGGCGGACTCTCTTCAAACCTCGGCGTTGACGACAATGCCGTCGGTCTGCCTTTTGCAACCTCTAAGTTTGAGAAGTTTACCGAGGGCGATTATGTCAAGCTCGTCAATTCTATGAAGAGCGGCGGAACGCTTGAGGTGAAGAACGATTTTTCCGCTTTCCTTGCGGGCGGGGAGACTTTTGAAAATGTCGCCGTCAGCTTCGTAAAATAAGCAGTTTTTTGGGAGCCTCGGCGCGTTGAACGTTGAGGCTCCCTTGAGTTTATATTTTCAGCATTTGTCAAACGACGGGTTGAAAGAATAGTAGTTCTTCGAGTTGAGCCGGTCGGTGACCGTGCGCAGCCCCTCGCCGAACCGCTGGAAGTGGACTATTTCGCGCTCACGCAGGAACTTTATCGGGTCGCGGACATCCGGGTCGTCAACAAGGCGCAGAATATTGTCGTATGTGACTCTTGCTTTCTGCTCGGCAGCCATGTCTTCCATGAGATCGGCTATCGTGTCGCCCTTTGACTGCATGGATCCCGCGCTGTAGGGCATTCCGTTTGCCCCTGCGGGATATACTCCGGCGGTGTGGGTGACGAAATATGCGTCGAATCCGCCCTTCTTTATCTCCTCCGGCGTGAGATTTCTTGTGAGCTGGTGGACTATCGCGCCTATCATTTCGAGGTGTCCGAGCTCCTCCGTGCCGATATCGGTGAGCAGTCCCTTGAGCTGAGCGTAGGGCATGGTGAAACGCTGACTGAGATAGCGGAGCGATGCGCCGAGCTCCCCGTCGGGTCCGCCGTATTGGTCGAGTATTATCTTCGCGTATTTCGGGTTCGGATTTGCTATTTTAACGGGATATTGAAGCTTCTTTTCATATACAAACATCAGCAGCCACACTCCTCTGTATCCCACGGCCACGGGTCTTTGAGCCACTCCGCACCGGTCGCGTCGAGCGCCGTGAGCGCGCCGAACTGAGCCTCATACTCGCTTCTGAGCGCCCTGTACCGCGCGTCGCATTTGCGAAACAGCGCGAGCGCCTGGAGATCGGACGGGTGGGTGTCAAGATAGAGATGCAGTTCCCACTGAGTGAACTGCGCGGCGCTCAGCCGCCTGAGCATAGTTTCGCGCTTTGTCATCTCGAACACCTCGCAGGATTGAACGGCTTGTTAAGGACGGGGAAGAGCGTGCCGACTTCAAGGGCTTTCATCTCGTCGTATACGCTTATATCCGTCTGTATCGGAACATATGCCATGGCGACGCTGTAGTCCTCGGGGAACGGAGTCATCGCCTCGCGCACGGAGCAGGAGCAGCTCCCGGCACTTCGGTTGTTGTAATTCATATCGGAACATTACTCCTTTATCTTGCTTTTTATGAGGCATCCCTCTGTACATCATATGATTTGTACGGATTTTTGACAAAGCGCAGGCTTTGTTTTTTACCGCAGAAAACACAACGGAGGAACAGAAAATGGACATCAGAGAAATTCTCAAAAAAGTCGATCACACCCTGCTCGGAGTCACTGCCGGGTGGAGCGATATCGAGCAGATACTCATCGACGCCGAGAAGTTCGGCACGGCGAGTGCGTGTATCCCGCCCGCGTTTGTAAAAAGAGCGAAGGACTATGTCGGGGACAGAGTGAAGATATGCACCGTTATAGGCTTCCCCAACGGCTATAACACTACCGCCGTCAAGGTCTTTGAGACAGCGGATGCCGTTGCAAACGGCGCGGACGATATAGATATGGTTATAAATGTCGGCGAGCTCAAGTCCGGCAACACCGTCTATGTCGAGAATGAGATAAAAGCGGTTCGCGCCGCGTGCGAGGGAAAAATTCTGAAGGTCATTATCGAAACCTGCCTGCTTACCGAGAACGAGAAGATAGCAATGTGCGATATAGTCACGCGCTCCGGTGCCGACTATATAAAGACTTCGACCGGCTTCTCGACGGGCGGCGCAACTTTCGATGATATAAAGCTCTTTTCGGAGCATATAGGAAGCAACGTGAAAATGAAAGCCGCAGGCGGCATCAGCAGCCTTGACGACGCCGAGAGATTCATATCCCTCGGCTGCAACAGGCTCGGCACGAGCAGAATTGTAAAGCTCGCCAAGGGTCTTGATGCGTCCGGATATTGAAAGGAGAGTCAATATGTCAACAGCACACAATACCGCGAACAAAGGCGACTTCGCCAAAACAGTCATCATGCCCGGCGATCCTTTAAGAGCAAAGTATATCGCCGAAACTTTTCTCGACGACGCCCGCCTCGTAAACAATGTCAGAGGCATTCAGGGCTATACCGGAACATATCACGGCAAGCCCGTCTCGGTTATGGCTTCCGGTATGGGTATGCCGTCGATGGGCATTTACTCCTATGAGCTTTTCAATTTCTACGATGTGGACAATATTATCCGCGTAGGCTCGGCGGGCGGCATAGCCCCCGGACTCAAACTGCGCGATGTTGTTATAGGAGCGGGCGCGTGCACCAATTCGAATTTTGCCCACCAGTTCGGCCTGCCCGGCGCGTTTGCGCCGATAGCGTCGTTCTCTCTGCTCGAAAAGGCGGTGGCCGCCGCGAGAAAGATGGGCAAAGAGCCCGTGGTGGGCAATATTGTTTCCTCCGATACTTTTTATGAGGATATCCCGAGCTTTGAGCTGTGGCGCAAAATGGGCGTTCTGGCAGTTGAAATGGAGGCTGCCGCGCTCTATATGAACGCCGCACGCTCCGGCAAGAACGCACTGTGCATCTGCACTATATCCGACCTGCCCATGGATCCGACGAGCGGCGAGTGCTCGCCCGCAGAGCGTGAGCAGAGCTTCAATGAAATGATAGAAATAGCCCTCAATACTCTTTAAACGGAGTGATATTTTTGAAAACAAAGCGAGTTTTTCTTATAGTTCTCGATTCTTTCGGCGTCGGCGAACTGCCCGATGCCGCGAAATACGGCGACTGCGGCAGTGACACTTTCGGTGCGGTCAGCCGCTCCGAATATCTTGACGTGCCGAATATGCGCT
>ENA-OVFR01001007-OVFR01001007.1-human-gut-metagenome-genome-assembly--contig:-NODE-1007-length-15730-cov-11.413907_pt1 | contig 15730 bp, 13 predicted proteins | sample MGYA00237762_ERZ505403 | MGnify/ENA primary metagenome ERZ505403 (study PRJEB26158, sample SAMN06016376) | human gut metagenome | biome: human gut; feature: ankylosing spondylitis patient; material... | reverse complement strand
TTTTTTGTTTGTGGCTCCGGGCGGCAGCCTATCCAGCGGGACAAAACTGTAAACGACAACTACTACCTGCTGACACTGGCAGCTATCGCAAAGGAGATTCAGCAGCGCGGTTTGCCTCCCGAATGCTCGGTGCGCATTGCGGCGGGCCTGCCACTGACGAGTTTCGGACGCGACAAACCCAAGTTCAAAGATTATCTGCTGCGGAGCAATCAGCCTGTGAACTACAAGTTCGAGGGCGTGGAGTACAGCATCACCATCGAAGAAGTTGCCATTTTTCCGCAGGGCTACGCCGCCCTCATGACCGAAACCGGGCTTTTGCAGGACGAACCGTCCATGCTCCTCATGGACTTGGGCGGCTGGACAGTGGACCTCATGCGCATCGACAACGCCATCCCTGCGGCCGATACCGCCCACAGCTTGGAGCTCGGCATGATCCGCTGCGTGGATGATATTCGGGAACAGGTGCGGCGCGAAACCGGGCTGTCCCTCACGGATGCCCAAATCGAAAATATGCTGGCAGGTCAGCCCTGCACGGTCAGCGATACGGTGCGCGACATTGTGAACCGGCAGGGGCGCAAGTACACCGAACATCTGCTGTCTGCCACTATGGAAGCAGGCTTTGACCTGCACGCTATCCCCGCCGTGCTGCTGGGCGGCGGGGCATCCGTGGTGAGCCGCCACCTCAGCCCCAAAGACGCGCTTTGTAAGACGATTTTTCTGCTGGACGACAAGGTGAACGCTGTCGGGTTCGAGCGCGCGTTGGCCGCCGTGTCGCGCCGTAAAGGCGAGGCATGAAACGCTCACAGTACGTTTTCCGTCCGAACCTCAACGACCCGCAGCACCGCCGCGCATGGGAGCTGCTACAGCAGATGCCGTCAGCCCGTCGCAAGGAGTTTCTGGTGCAGAGTATCCTTGCGGCAGAACAGACGGATAGGCTGGAGAAAAGCATCCGCAAGGTGGTGCGCGAGGAATTGCAGACGGCCAGCATAGCCACTGCTGTTCCAAGCCCACCGCCAGCGAATGCTATACCAGACTCTGCGCTCGATTTCCTGAATTCACTGTAGGGGGTGATTCCAATGTTTTAATAATAGGTAGAAAAGCAGAAGGAAAAAGACTAACTATTAAAAGTCAAGCCCCAAAACAAAATTTTCGAGAGAAATTTTAAGGTGGTGAAAATTGGTATAGCAAACAAGAGCATCCGTTGTCGGATACTCGCTCCGTATAAAATCGCACGCTTAATAATCAGCTAAGAAGGCTTTCCCAGAACGCTGCATAGCAAAAATAAGCCTTACCAGCTTTTTAGCAGCATGAGAGATGGCAACATTGTAATGCTTTCCCTCAGAACGCTTCTTTTCAAGATAGGCCGAGAATGTAGGACACCAAAGGCAAACATATTTGGCGGCATTGAAAAGAGCATATCGCAAATATCTGGAGCCACGCTTTTCCATGTGAGCATAACAGTTTTGCAGTTGCCCTGACTGATATGTAGATGGAGAGAGTCCAGCATAAGCCAGCAGCTTGTCTGCGTTTGCAAAGTTGGAAAAATCTCCAACTTCAGCAAGAATCATTGCACCCATATGTCGGCCAATACCGGGGATTGTAAAGATGGGAGAATCCATCTGAGATGTAATCTTGTCAATTGCGGATTCTACCTCAGAAATTTCTTTGTCCAGCTCGCGGATGAGAGCAATCGTGTGTTTCAACTCCATAGACTTAGCAGGCATTTTCGAGCCAATGGAGACCCCTGCGGCTACTTGGATTTTCGCGGTTTTAGACTTGGTATAACGACCTTTAGAGGCGGTGCAAAGAGTCTCAGCGAGTTCTTCAGTATTAGCGTTTGCGATATAGCTTGCACCCGGATAGTTGCTCAGCAGTGCGTATACAACAGCGATGTGCAGGCTTGAGACCAGCTTTTCGAGCTCCGGAAACAGAATATTCACTAACCGCGCAACGGAGCTTTTCAGCTTGGCGCGCTCTTTTACCTTATCAAATCTGTATCTGGTTAGTGACTTTAGCTCTTCATTGTGGTATGCTGTATTTGAGTAGGACTTGAGGTCCACATCAGACATGAGCATCATTGCAATGGTACGCGCGTCTATCCGATCTGTTTTGGTTCTTCGCAGGCTGAGACTTTTCCGGTAGAGGTTCGTGTGCAGAGGGTTAATGACATAGGTTGCCAGGCCGCTGTCTAAAAGAAACCCCAGCAGATTGTAGCTGTAATGTCCTGTGGCTTCAAGCCCTACTTTTATTTTGCTTTCACCTTGGGAACAGCTTTGGATTCTTGAAAGAAGCGTCTCAAAACCGATGCGGTTATTGGCAATGGTAAATACATCTGCCAAGACCGTTCCTTCCGAGTTGAGGATAAAGCAATCGTGCTTGTCCTTTGCAACATCGATACCAACAAAAATCATTTCTTTTTACCTCCGGCGTTTTATTTTACAGTGCTGCTTAGAGCCACACCTCTTTGCTATGTAACCTCGTTCTATATAAACCGTCTGGCGGTATCTAACTGATTAACACTAAAAACAAAGAGCCGTGGTTGGAGCCTTTCCGAAACCGTCTTGCGGTAGGAGGTTTAAACCAATCCACAGCACCTTGTCTATTGTAGCATTTTGTCCTTGGAGAGGGACTCTAATAACTACTACTTTATAATACGAGGAAGGTATATAAGATGAAGGAATCCATACAGTTCAGCCGCAGGGTATTCTGTGACGGTATACGGGACGGGTTTCCGATTGCGCTGGGATATTTTGCGGTTTCGTTCTCACTGGGCATTGCGGCCCGGAATGCGGGCCTGACGCCGATGCAGGGCTTTTGGGCCAGCCTTTTGAACAATGCCTCGGCGGGGGAGTATGCGGCTTTTACGCTGATCGCCGCCAAGGCTCCCTATCTGGAGGTGGCCATCATCACCCTGATCGCCAACGCGCGGTATCTTTTGATGAGCTGTGCGCTGGCTCAGCGCTTTTCGCCCGAGACACCGTTTTTTCATCGGCTGCTCATCGGGTACGATGTCACGGATGAGCTGTTCGGCATCACGATCGCGAGGCCCGGATACTTAAACCCCTGCTACACCTACGGTGCGATCCTGCTGGCAGCCCCGGCGTGGGCGATCGGCACGGCGCTGGGCATCGTGGCAGGCAACGCCCTGCCGCTGCGGGTCGTCAGTGCGCTGAGCGTGGCGCTTTACGGTATGTTTCTGGCCATCATCATTCCCCCGGCGCGCAAGGACCGCGTTGTGGCGGCGCTGGTGCTGCTCAGCTTTGTGCTCAGCTTCGCCTGCAGCTACCTGCCGGGCGTTGCGGCCCTGTCTGACGGCACCCGCACGATCCTGCTGACGGTGCTGATCTCCGGCGCAGCGGCGGTGCTGTTCCCGGTGCCGGCACAGGAGGAGGTGGGCGACAATGAATAACTACATTTACATTGCCGTTATGGCGCTGGTATCCTACGCCATCCGAATCCTGCCGCTTACGCTGATCCGCAAGCCTATCAAAAATCGCTTTATCCAGTCGTTTTTGTACTATGTGCCCTATGTGACGCTGGCGGTCATGACCTTCCCGGCCATCATCCGCGCAACCCAGACGCCGATCTCGGGTGCGGCTGCTCTGGCGGCAGGTATCATCGCAGCATGGTGCGGTGCGGGGCTGTTCCCGGTGTCGGTCATCTGCTGCGCGCTGGTGTTTGTCATTGAGCTGTTTGTGTAAGCCGAATCAGCAGCAGGAAAGACTGCTTTTCAACACGCGATGCCTCCCTCACAGAGGGAGGTTTTTTGTTTTGTGCAGGGTGCACAAAATACAACCATGATTTTTGGTGAGCGAAAATGACCGAAACTGATTGATTTTGACGCGATGTGTGGTATAATACAGATACAATCAATCAGAAAACATCACAAAACACCAAAAACGGTCAAGCATAAGACCGGGAAAGGAGCTGCTTATGTTAGCAGAAGAACGCTTTGCACTGATTTTAGATCTCCTGACAGAAAAACGCACTGCCACCGTTCAGGAGCTCTGTGAGGCGCTGAACGCCAGTGAATCCACGATCCGCCGCGATTTGACCGAGCTTGACCGGCAGGGCCGGCTGAATAAGGTCCACGGCGGCGCAACGCTGCCGAACGGCCAGTTTTTGGCGGACGAGCCGACGATGGCTGCCAAGGAGTCGCTGGCCGTCAGCCAGAAGCAGAGCATCGCCGAGGCAGCGGCAGCGCTGATCAATGCCGAGGATTTCGTCTATGTTGATGCGGGCACCTCAACGCTGGCGATGGTCCGGGCGCTGAACGGCCCTGCGCTTGAGGCGCATTATGTGACCAACGGCATTGCTCATGCGCGGCTGCTGGCGCAGAAAAGTTGCCATGTCTGCCTGCCGGGCGGGCTGCTGCGCCCCAGAACCGAGGCCATCATCGGCGCAGCGGCTGTCACGGCGCTGCAGCAGTTCAATTTTACCAAGGCATTTATGGGGGCCAACGGCGTGGCGATGGAGGCGGGCTTTACGACCCCTGACCCCGAGGAGGCCGCCGTCAAGGCCGCCGCGATCCGCCGCGCCCGGCAGATTTGGTTCCTGACGGATGATTCAAAGTTCGGGCGTATCTATCCGGCCGTTATCAGCGCGCTTGGCGATGCCGCGATCCTGACCAATCGCTGCCCTGATCCGAAATACGGCCAACTGACACTTGTAAAGGAGACAGAGCGATGATCTACACCGTAACCTTCAACCCGGCAATCGACTATGTTGTGCGGCTTGACAGAGAGCTGCGGGTCGGCGATGTGAACCGCGCCAGCGGTGAGGACTGCGTGCTGGGCGGCAAGGGCATCAATGTGTCCGGTGTGCTGGCACAGCTGGGCTGCGAGAGCGTGGCGCTGGGCTTTGTGGCCGGTGAGACCGGCGCATGGCTGGAACGCGGCCTTGCTGCACAGGGCTTAAAGACCGATTTTGTGCATCTGGAACAGGGCATGACCCGCATCAATGTCAAGATCAAAGCAGGACAGGAGACCGAGCTGAACGGCGCAGGCCCCGACATTCCGGAGAGCGCCATGCAGGAGCTGGAAAAGAAGCTGGACAGCCTGAACGAGGATGATATCCTCATTCTGGCGGGCAGCATCCCGGCAAGCCTTTCGCAGGATACCTACGAGCGGCTGCTGGCCCGGCTGCAGGGCAGGGGCGTGCGTGCTGTGGTGGATGCCACCCGCGACCTGCTGGTGAACGTGCTGCAGTACCACCCCTTCCTCATCAAGCCCAATAACCACGAGCTGGGCGAGATCGTGGGCAGGGTGCTGACTACGGACGAAGAAATCATTGCTGCGGCCCGCACCCTACAGCAAAAGGGCGCTCGCAACGTGCTGGTAAGCATGGCGGGCGACGGTGCCCTGCTGGTGGACGAAAATGGCGAGGTGCACCGCATCGGCTGCCCCAGGGGCAAGGTCGTAAACAGCGTGGGCGCAGGCGACAGCATGGTGGCCGGCTTTGTGGCTGGCTGGATGCAGACCCGGAGCTATTCCTTTGCACTGCGTCTGGGCACAGCCTGCGGCAGTGCAACGGCGTTTAGCCTTGGCCTTGCCACCAAAGAAAAAATCGACGAACTGATGAAGGAAATCTGACCCTCTGTGACGGAGAGGGTTGCAGTTATACAGGAAGGGAGAAAAATCATGCGTATTACGGAATTATTCACCGCGCAGTCCATCGCACTGGATGAGGCTCTGACCGATCAGGAGCAGATCATCAGCCGTCTGGTGGAGCTGCAGGCCACCCATGGCAACATCACGGACAAGGATGCCTACAAAAAGGCCCTTTATGCCCGTGAGGCGGAGGGCTCCACCTATGTGGACAACGGCATCACGGTGCCCCACGCCAAGACCAATGTAGTCACCCGGCCCAGTCTGGCGGCGCTGCGGCTGAGCAGCCCCGTGCAGTACAACGCCGAGGACGACGGTACCACCGACCTGCTGTTTGCCATTGCGGCTCCGGAAAACGGCAGCCTGCATGTGGACATGCTGGCCCGTATGATGCAGATGCTGATGAACGAGGACTTTGTAGAAAAGCTGAAGGCCGCAAAGACCCCGGCAGAGTTCCTTGACTGCATCGATGCACAGGAGGAGGCTCAGTTCGGCGCGGAGAGCTTCACCCAGCAGGAGATCCCCCAGAGCGGTTACCGCATTCTGGCCGTGACCGCCTGCGTCAACGGCATCGCCCACACCTATATGGCAGCGGAAGCCCTGACCAAGGCCGGTGACAAGCTGGGGCTGCCCACCAAGGTGGAGACCAATGGCTCGGATGGAGCAAAGAACATCCTCACCAGAGAAGAGATCGCAAACTGCGACGGCATCATCGTGGCAGCAGAAAAGAAGGTGGAGACCGCCCGCTTCGACGGCAAGCCGGTGCTGTTCACCCGGGTGGACGATGGCATCCACAAGCCGGAGGAGCTCATCAAGAAGATCGTGCACGGCGAGGTGCCTGTTTACCACGCCGAGGGCGGCGCACAGGCCGCCGAGGATGCTTCCGGCAAGGACAGCTTTGGCCGCACCCTGTACAAGAACCTGATGAACGGTGTTTCCCACATGCTGCCCTTCGTGGTGGGCGGCGGCATCATGATCGCACTGGCGTTCCTGCTGGACGATTACACCATCGATCCCTCCAATTTTGGCATGAACACCCCGGCCGCTGCCTTCTTTAAGACGGTGGGCAGTGCAGCCTTCGGTTACATGCTGCCCATCCTGTCTGCCTTCATCGCCATGTCCATCGCGGACCGTCCGGGTCTGGCGGTCGGTTTTGTGGGCGGTGTGCTGGCCATGAACGGCACCAACTTTGCAGGCATTGCAGCGGGTGAGACCACCGGTGTTTCCGGCGGCTTCCTTGCTGCACTGCTGGCCGGTTTTGCTGCAGGCTACATCGTCGAGCTGCTGAAAAAGATCACCGAAAAGCTGCCTGCCAGCCTGAATGGCATCCGTCCCATGCTCATCTACCCGCTGGGCGGTATGCTCATCCTCGGCGCGGTGATGTGCGGCATCAACCCGGTCATGGGCATGATCAACACTGCCATGACCGATTGCCTGAACGCCATGGGCGGCACCTCCAAGGTGCTGCTGGGTGCCATCGTGGCCGGTATGATGAGCATTGATATGGGCGGCCCGTTCAACAAAGCAGCTTACGTCTTTGGCACGGCAGCCCTTGCCTCCGGCAACTATGAGGTGATGGCCGCTGTCATGGTGGGCGGCATGGTTCCTCCCATCGCCATCGCCCTGTCCACCACCTTCTGCCCCAAGAAGTGGACTGCCGACGAGCGCCGCAACGGCATCGTGAACTACGTCATGGGCCTGTGCTTCGTCACCGAGGGTGCGATCCCTTATGCAGCAGCAGATCCGCTGCGCGTCCTGCCCAGCTGCGTGGCCGGTGCAGCGGTGGCCGGTGCGCTCTCCATGACCTTCGGCTGCGCTCTGCGTGCACCGCACGGCGGCATCTTCGTGTTCCCAGTCGTGGACCATACCGCTCTGTACTGTGTGGCGCTGGCTGTGGGCAGCGTGCTGGGTGCTGTGATCCTGAGCCTGCTCAAGAAAAACCGTACCGACGCAGAATAAACGCCATTCCTTCCATATTCGAGATACTTCATAAAGCCGCAGCAAGCCCCCGGGGAGACCCGGGGGCTTGCTGTATTACGCAGGATCGCGCGAAGGATCAGAAGGATAAAAAGAAAAAGTAACCGCCCACGACTTCCAATCCAATCAGATATAACATGATACACCCGCTGTCAAAAACGCGGCAAGAACCATTTTCACAAAAAATGCAGCAAAGAACAGCGCGAAACACCGCATTTGCTGGAAAAAACTTTGAAGCCGCCCTTTTGGATTGCACCCGGTTTTTGAGTGTGGTATACTGTTTCTGTTATGGAAAAGTTCCGGTGCGGTGTGCCGGGCACAGCAAAGAGGAAAAAGGAAACGAACGATGAAAATTGGATTTGACAACGACAAATATCTCTCGATGCAGTCAGAACATATCCGCGAGCGCATCAAGAAATTTGACAACAAGCTCTATCTGGAATTCGGCGGCAAGCTGTTCGATGATTACCACGCGTCCCGCGTACTGCCGGGCTTCCAGCCCGATTCCAAGCTGCAGATGCTGCTGCAGCTGAAGGATCAGGCCGAGGTGGTCATCGTTATCAGCGCCGAGGACATCATCAGCAACAAGATCCGCGGCGACTACGGCATCACCTACGATCTGGATGTGCTGCGCCTGATCGATGCCTTCCAGGAAGTAGGCCTGTATGTGGGCAGCGTGTGCGTGACCAAGTACGCCGCTGCACCGGAGGTGGAGGCCTTTGAAAAGCGGCTGAACAGTCTGGGCATCCGCACCTTCCGCCACTACAAAATTCCCGGCTACCCCAACGATGTGGCCCGCATCGTCAGCGACGAGGGCTACGGCAAGAACGATTACATCGAGACCCAGCGCCCGCTGGTGGTCATCACGGCCCCCGGCCCCGGAAGCGGCAAAATGGCCACCTGCCTTTCCCAGCTGTACCATGAGTACAAGCGCGGCGTGAAGGCCGGTTACGCCAAGTTCGAGACCTTCCCCATCTGGAACATTCCCCTCAAGCACCCGGTGAATCTGGCCTACGAGGCCGCTACAGCCGACCTGAACGATGTGAACATGATCGACCCGTTCCATCTGGAAGCCTACGGCGTGACCACCGTCAACTACAACCGCGATATTGAGATCTTCCCGGTGGTGAACGCCATGTTTGAGCTGATCGCTGGCAAAAGCCCGTATAAGTCCCCCACGGACATGGGCGTGAACATGGCAGGCAACTGCATCGTGGACGATGCGGTCTGCCGCGAAGCCTCCCGCAAGGAGATCCTGCGCCGCTACTTCAAGTGCCTGTGTGAGCAGAAGATCACCGGCACGGTCAAGGAGACCGAGCGCTACAAGCTGGAACTGCTGATGAATCAGGCCGACCTGACCGTGGGCCAGCGCGAAGTGGAAAAGCAGGCTCATGCCCGCAGCGAGAGCACCGGCGGGGCCCCTGCTGCCGCCATTGAGCTGCCGGACGGCACCGTTGTTACCGGCAAGACCGGTCCGCTGCTGGGTGCAGCAGCATCTGCTCTGATGAATGCTCTCAAGGTGCTGGCCGGTATCCCGCAGGAGACCGACCTTGTGAGTGCGGCTTCCATTGAGCCCATCCAGACCCTCAAGACCAACTATCTGGGCGGCAAGAATCCCCGCCTGCACACCGACGAGATCCTGATCGCGCTTTCCAGCTCGGCTGCTTCCAACGAGCAGGCTGCAGCGGCCATGCATCAGCTGCCCAACCTCAAGGGCTGCGATGTGCACTCCACCGTGCTGCTTTCGGGTGTGGATACCAGCACCCTGAACCGGCTGGGAATGTACCTGACCTGTGACCCTGTTTACGAGGAAGAGGACCGCAAGTACCACAAGCAGTAAATCATACAAAAAACGAAACAGGCGCATCCAAAGGCCGAAAGGCTGGCGGATGCGCCTGTTTTTCATTGGTTCAGATGCCGGTAAAATAGGATCTGTACTTTTCTGCGTACAGCTGGGTGCCCATGCGGCGCAGGCCGCCGTACAGGTGACGCCGGATCAGCGGTTCAATGGCATCCAGATCTTTTTCCCGGATCACACGCAAAATTTCCCGGTGCTCGCTCAGCACATCCGGCACATTGTTGGCCCGCACCACATCCAGACGGGTGAAGCGGGAATAATCCGGCTGCGGCTTGGTCAGGTTCTGCCAGATGTACCATTTGTTCATGCTGCAAAACCAGATGGCGTGCATTTCCAGATCCAGCGTCAGGAAGGCATTGATATCCACATTGTCCGGGTCGGTCATGGTCTGGGCCATCTCTTCCAGCAGGTCATACTTATGCTTGATCTCAATGTACTCCTTGGGGGAACACACCTGGATAAAATCACGCAGGACCATGCTTTCCACAGCGGTGCGCTGGTACACGATCTGATCCACGATATCCAGATCAATGGGGGTGACGATGGTGCCCTTGCAGGGAATGATCTGCACAAAGCCATTCTGCTCCAGCCGCTGCAGGGCAGCGCGCACCGGTGTGCGCGAGATGCCGAACCGTTTGCACAGCTGATTTTCGCTGATGGTCTCTCCGGGCTTGATCTTCAGCGTGACGATCTCATATTCCAGCGTCTGGTAGATGTCCTCCGGATGCAGCTGTTCAGCCATGTGCTCACACTCCATTTACACAGTTGATGATAAGATAGTTCTATTTTAGCCTGCCAAAAAGAGATTGTCAACGCATGAGAATGAAGTATACAAGAGCCTGTATACAAGTATAGGAAAAGCTCCGAAATTTATCATTTTTGACAAAAAATTGATATATCAGATGAAAATGGACGGAATTGTGTCATTGGATTGTAACAGTTTCCACGAGAAACGGATAAGATTGTTAGTTATGCACAAAGAAACTTTGCGAAGTTGGTGAAGTTTGGCTCTTGTGCGGATGTGAATTTTCTGTTACGATTAGCGTGCAATGAAAATGCTGTATACAGGGGATCGCTAAAAACTTTGCTGGCGTATGAGGCAAAACGGTGCCCCTGAAACAAGGAGGAAGATTATGAAAAAGATCTCTCGTCGCAATTTCCTGAAGGTATCTGGTGCAATGGCAGCTGCAGGTGCTTTGGCAGCCTGCGGCGGTTCCGGTGCATCCACTCCGGCTGCTTCCGGCGCAGCATCCACCAGCACTGCAGCAAGTGCTGCAGCAGCCGGTGAGGACAAGTTTGCTTCTCTGGGCGACTTCACCATGACCGTGGGTCATGCACAGCCCGAAGGCAACCCCCGCTTTGTTTCCATGGAGCAGTTTGCCGCCGATGTGGCAGAGGCCACCAACGGCCATGTGAAGATCGAGGTTTACGGCAACGGCCAGCTGGGCACCGAGAAGGAGATGCTGGAGCAGGTCGTGGCCGGCACCGTGCAGGGCATGCGCGGCGGTCAGTTCGACTTCAGCCCCCGTCTGCTGATGTTCACCCTGCCCTTCCTGACCAACACCCGTGCGCAGGTCACGGCTCTGCTGCAGAGCAATCTGGCACAGAAGGTGTGCGCTGAGGCCGAAGGCGAGACGGGCACTGTCATCATTAACCTGTGCGATGCAGGCGGCTACCGCCAGTTCTCCAACTCCAAGCACCCCATCAAGGCTCCCGCAGACCTGAAGGGCCTGAAGATGCGCACCAACGGTATGAAGACCATTGACATGACCTTCCAGGCAATGGGTGCTACCACCACTACCATCCCGTACTCCGACCTGTACATGGGCCTGAAGACCGGCGTTGCAGACGGTCAGGAAAACCCCTGGGTCAACGTGGAGGGCATGAAGTTCTATGAAGTGCAGAAGTACTTCACCGAGGTCAACTACCAGTTCCATCCGGACCCCTTCTATGTGAACGCAGCATGGTGGAACGGCCTACCCGAGGAGTACCGCGATATCATTACCGAGTGCGCCACCAAGATGGGCGAGTACAACGACGAGCTGATCGACAAGAACTCCAGCGCCGCAAAGCAGACCATCGTGGATTCCGGCTGCGAAGTCTACGAGCCCTCTGCCGATGAGCTGAAGGCCTTCCAGACCGCTGTGCAGTCCGTGTACGACCAGTGTGTCACCGAGGGCATCTGCACCGCCGACGAGATCAAGGAGATGCAGGATATCGTCGCAAAGGCATAAGCAGAAACGACCAAAGGCAAAAACGGCCATGTTACGGTAAAGGCGAGAGGGCAGCCTGCGGGCTGCCCTCTGCTGTAACAGGCCGATGGAAAAAGTTGTAAAATAACCGAAAGGGGCTGAGCACCATCGAAAACCTTAAAAAATTCGGCAAAAAGCTGTTCGACGTATACTTTACCATCGGCGTTGTTGCCATGGCGTTGCTGGCAGCTCTTGTGATCTTTACCGTTATTGCGCGCTACTGCTTCTCCCTGAGCTGGAAGCAGCTGGCAGAGTTCAACACCACCCTGTTTGCATTTACCACCTTCTGGGGCATGGGCATCAACGTGATCAAGGACGAGCACGTCATGATCGACATCCTTTACGACGGTGTCAAGCCTGCCCGCAAGCGCTGGCTGGCTATCGTCAATTACCTCATCGTGCTGGCCGTGGTGCTGGTGTTCACCTATCAGGGCTTCAAGTATGTGGGCGTTGCCGGTAAGCAGATCAGTCAGGGCATGGAGATCCCCATGATGTATATGTACGGCATCATGCCGGTGTGCGGCATCATCTGTGCCATCTGCGTCGTGATCAAGATCATCACCCTGTACAAGGCCGATATTTCCTACTTTGCGCCCAAGAATCAGGCGCTGAGCCGTGACGACGCATAAGCGGAAAGGGGAGAATACACAACTATGGCAATGCTCATCCTTCTGGTGCTGCTGATCTTCTTTGCCGCGCTGGGCATCCCGCTGGCTTTCGCCATCGGCGCTTCCTGTGTGACTTACATCCTGATCTATGCACCTACCTTTATTACCATGCTGCCGCAGCGCGTGTGGAACGGTGCCTACAGTGAGCTGATGATCGCCATGCCGCTGTTCATGCTGGCTGGTGAGCTGATGAACACCGGCGGCATCACCCAGCGCATCATCAACTTCTGCATGGAGCTGCTGCGGCCCATCCGCGGCGGTCTGGGTGAAGTGAACATCGTGGCTTCCATGATCTTTGGCGGTATTTCCGGCTCCTCTGTGGCCGATACCTCGGCTCTGGGTTCCATCCTGATCCCCGCCATGGAGAAGGAAGGCTACCCGCCGGAAGCTTCTGCCGGTATCACGGTGGCATCCTCTACCATGGGCATGATCATCCCGCCCTCCACCCCCATGATCGTTTACTCCATGATCTCCGGTGCATCGGTGGGTGCGCTGTTCGTGGCAGGTGCCGTGCCCGGCATCCTGATCGGTCTGACCCAGCTGGTGCTGGTGTACATCATCAGCGCCAAGAAGGGCTGGCATCCGGAAAAGGTCAAGTTTGACGGCAAGCGCGCCGCCAAGAGCCTGCTTTCCGGCATTCCTGCCCTCATCATGCCGCTGTTCATCATCGTCTGCGTTTCCTTCGGCGTGTGCACTGCATCCGAAAGTGCCGGTGTGGCCGTGCTGTATTCCATGCTGGTGGGCTTCTTCGTCTACAAGGAGCTGACATGGAAGGGTGTCTGGGAGGCTTTGAAAAAGACCCTGATCTCTTCTTCCTCCATCATGCTCATCATCGGCTTCACCACCATCTTTACATGGGTGCTGACCATGCAGAAGGTGCCGCAGACGGTGGGTGCCTTCTTCATGTCCCTGAACATGCCCGCATGGGCCATTGCACTGATCTTTGATGTGCTGATCCTGATGATCGGCACCTTCATCGATGTCAGCCCGGCCATCCTGCTGCTCACCCCCATCCTGCTGCCGGTTATGGTGCAGTACGGCTTCTCGCCGCTGCAGTTCGGTGCCATGATGATTACCGGTCTGGCCATCGGTCTGGTCACCCCGCCGGTCGGCATGTGCCTGAACGCCTGCAACAAGATCAACCGTATGCCCATCATCGAGATCTTCAAGGGCGCAGCGCCCTACGTGATCTGCAATGTGATCGTTCTGATCTCCATCAGCCTGTGGGGCCCGCTTACCACCGCCCTGCCGCAGCTGCTGGGCTACAGCATCTTCTGAGCTCAACGCGTATACCTCTTATAAAGACAGGCAGCGCTCCCTTGCGGGGCGCTGTTTGTTTTTTTTTGCACGCAAACAGGCGGGACCGTTGTATTTGACGGACAGATATGGTACACTAAGGCCACTTGTGTATAGGAATATAGGAAAAGAGGAATTAAATCATGGATACGCAAAAACAAAAGCGCAGCGCCTTTTCCGGCAAGATCGGCTTTGTGCTGTCGGCCGCAGGCGCTTCGGTGGGTCTGGGCAACATCTGGCGGTTTCCGTACCTCGCCGCGAAATACGGCGGCGGCATTTTTCTGCTGGTGTACATCGTGCTGGCCGTCACCTTTGGCTACACGATGATCGTGGCCGAAACGGCACTGGGCCGCATGACCCACAAAAGCCCGGTGGGTGCCTTTGGAGCTTTTGGCAAAAAGGGCGGCCTGCGGTTCGGCGGCTGGATCAATGCGGTCATCCCCATTCTGATCGTGCCGTACTATTCGGTCATTGGCGGATGGGTCATCCGCTATCTGTCGGAGTATATCAGCGGCCATGGCAGTGAGCTTTCGCAGGACGGTTATTTTTCCAATTTCATTTCCAGCGGACTGTCGGCAGAGGTGTGCTTTCTGATCTTCACGGCCTTTACGCTGGCCATCATCTTTGCAGGTGTGCGCAACGGCGTGGAGCGTGTTTCCAAGGTGATGATGCCGGTGCTGGTGGTGCTTTCGGTGGTCATTGCGGGCTACTCGGTCACGCGCCCGGGTGCGTTGGCAGGCGTGAAGTATTTTCTGGTGCCGAACGTGGCAAACTTCTCCTGGATGACGGTGGTCACGGCCATGGGCCAGATGTTCTATTCGCTGTCCATCGCTATGGGCATTCTGGTCACCTTTGGCTCTTATATGAAGAAGGATGTCTCCATTGAGGAATCCACCGAGAACGTGGAAGTGTTTGACACGGCCATTGCCATCATGGCGGGCCTGATGATCATTCCGGCGGTCTTCTCCTTCTCGGGCGGCGACCCGGACACCCTGCAGGCCGGCCCGGCCCTCATGTTCATCACCATCCCGAAGGTCTTTGAGAGCATGGGTCTCGGCACCGTGGTGGGCATCCTCTTCTTTACGCTGGTACTGTTTGCCGCCGTCACCAGTTCCATCGCCCTGACGGAAAGCGCTGTCTCCACCTTCGAGGACGAGCTGGGCTGGGACCGTAAGCAGGCTACCGTGCTCATCGGCATCATCATGCTGGTGCTGGGCAGTCTGTCGGCTCTGGGCTACGGCCCGCTGGCCCGGTTCACGGTCTTCGGGATGCAGTTCCTTGACTTCTTCGATTTCCTTACCAACTCGGTCATGATGCCCATTGCAGCCATCACCATCTGCCTGCTGGTGTCCCGGGTCATCGGTGTGGAAAAGATCGAGGAAGAGGTCACGCTGGAAGGCAAGCCCTTCCGCCGCAAGCGCATCTTCAACTTTATGATAAAGTACCTCTGCCCCATCTTCGCGGCCATCATCCTCATCAGCTCGGTGGCAAACGCGCTGGGCGTCATCTCCATGTAAGCAGACAACAAAAAGCGCTGGAAGCCTTTACACCGCTTCCAGCGCTTTTCTTATGCCCGTTTCAGGATGCTCTTTATCTCGTCCAGATCCTTTACAAAATAAATGCCGCTCTGCCGCTCGGGGCTGGACAGCCCCATCTCGACCATGTGGGCCAGCAGAGCTTTCAGGCCGGCGTAGTAGCCGTCGAGGTCGTAGAGGATGCAGGGCGCGTCCAGATGACCCAGCGAGACCTTGGACATCACCTCCGTGATCTCTTCCAGTGTTCCCGTTCCTCCCGGAAATGCAATGAACGCCTCTCCAAGTTCTATCATCTTTGCCTTTCTTTCCGACATATCTTTCGTCGTGATCAGTTCCGTAATCTCGTCATACACAAATCCTGCATCAATAAAAAACTGTGGCTCTACCCCGATCACTTTACCACCGGCCTGTAATACACTTTCTGCAAGTTCTCCCATCAGGCCGGATTTTGAACCACCGTATATGAGAGTATTTCCGTTTGTTCCGATCCACGCTCCCAACTCGCGCACTGCTTCTTTTAAAAATGGGTCATTTCCTT
>ENA-OVFR01000966-OVFR01000966.1-human-gut-metagenome-genome-assembly--contig:-NODE-966-length-16105-cov-5.758255_pt1 | contig 16105 bp, 18 predicted proteins | sample MGYA00237762_ERZ505403 | MGnify/ENA primary metagenome ERZ505403 (study PRJEB26158, sample SAMN06016376) | human gut metagenome | biome: human gut; feature: ankylosing spondylitis patient; material... | reverse complement strand
CTTATCATCAGAAAATTATTTTAAAGATGAAAATAATTTATTTATCTCTTCTTCTGTCTCGAATATGGGGGTTGCGCCGTATTCGCCATTGAGGTAACTGTTTTGAAGCATTTTATCAAAACGCACATTATATAAATTATCCATTCGTCCAAATGAACTGATACCGTTATTGTCTTTTTTCATCAACCATATTTCATCTCTCCTGAATATCTTTTGATCCATTAAAGAGCTTTCATGAGTGGTAAAAATCAGTTGACTAGAAACATCTTTTGAATGCTTATAAAACAATAAAATTATTTGCTTAATAAGTGATGGATGTAAGCTACGTTCCATTTCATCAACAATAAAGACTTTTCCTCCTTGAATCAAGTCCAAGATAAGTGGAATATAATCGAATAAACGTTTTGTACCATCACTCTCATCGCCAAGCGAAAAAAGTTCAATGTCAGCTTCATCCATTTTTTTATGCACAGTCATCAATTTCTTAGCCCTAATTTCACCATCAATCAAGTTAATTAAATACAGGTTATCGTCAAATCTTAATGCTCCAAATGCTTCATCAGTATTGGATTTTGATAAATCTGTTTTGATTGCACGTTGTAAATCGTGTGGAATTCCAAGTTTTTCAAATTGAACATCTATTAATTTCACACCATCAACGCCCGTATTGAAGTATCTTAATAGTGCCCCAAAACCACGTTTTAAGTCGTTATCATCAGCCGCTTTAAGTAATACACCTTGTTTGTATGGTGTGTCGGGAAATATAATTTTAAGGGAATTTACAAACCAGTCGATAACTGCATCTAAATCTTTTATATTTGATACATTTTCATGAATGTTACGACTCATAACTTCGTGGAGGAATAATTGCTTTTGTGGCGTTGCTTTTGCTAGAAAAGAAAGGAATTGTGATTCTTCTTCTTTGGGGTTAAGCTTAAGTAGATATGAAATTTCAAATTCAGACTTTTTTGTTTCTCTTTGAAAAATAACACAGTCGCTGTTTTTGTTTATTTGTTTAAGCCATTCTGAACTTATTTGTTCAGAATTGTAACTAAATCCGTATTCATATTTTTTGTTACCACATAGTATGTGATAAATAATAGTGGTATCTCTTTTTTTATTTTCGGAACTCAAGCGAAATGGGTAAAAATCTATCAAATCATCTGTTCTCGTGCCCCTTAGAACAAGCCTTTTCCCTAACTCAATCGCTTTTACGAAATTGCTCTTTCCACCTGCATTCGCTCCAAACATTGCAGCAGACTTTAATACCCATTGTCCTTTAATGGGTTCCGTTTTATGTTCCTTTTTCAAAGTGCCTTTATTAGGTAGAAGAGAGAAGGTTTCTCTGTTCCTAAAAGAGAGAAAGTTCTCAACTATAAATTGCTGTAACATATACTATCTCATTGATTATATAATAAATCGGTGCAAATTTAGAGATTTTTTCTCAGCAAAACAAATGTATATGCCAATAAATGCCAAATATCTATATTGTAAATGTGAATTTTTCACATGTTGTTTGTTTGTAAGAGAAAAAGTCCATATCTTTGCTGTGTGAATTCGAAATTAAGACCCTGGCGAAGGACCAGAGAATTCGCGCTAATTGATATGTATAGAATATTTATATCACACTCGTGGGCATATTCTTCAGATTATGACAAAATTGAATCATTCTTGCGTTAGGAAGGTATCGTCTTTTACAACCATTCAGTTCCTAAAAATGATCCTATTCACACAAATGGCACAGACAAACAATTATCTGATGCAATAGAGGCAAAGGTAAAGGGGTGCAGTTGCATTATCATTCTTGCAGGAGTTTATGCCACTTATAGCAAATGGATTAATAAAGAGATTGAAATGGCAAAGAAGTACAACAAACCTATCATTGCTGTTCAGCCATGGGGAGCAGAACGCACATCCTCTATCGTAAAAAATGCAGCAGATGTTATCGTTGGCTGGAATGCAAAATCTGTTGCCAATGCTGTCCGTAACTACGCCATTTATCAATCACTATAACTATTTGTTACATGAAAAAGGCATTGTTGATTGGGATTAATGATTATCCCGAAGGAAATGAATTGACAGGGTGTATTGAGGACATCAATAGCGTTAAAGCTGCAATTGAACGACATGGTGACGGATCTCCTAACTTTGGCGTAAAAATGATGCCAAATGTACAGACTTCAGGAGAAGTGATGGATGCTATTCGTAAACTTTTTGCAGGAAATGATGATACTGCTCTCTTTTATTTTTCTGGGCATGGCTATATGAATAGCACTGGTGCAGAAATTGTTATGCCTCAAGATATAGCTACCCCTGGTCAATATTATACGGGGATACAGATGTCAACAATAATGAGTATTGTTAACACTTCCAAGGTTCGCAACAAGATTATCATTTTGGATTGTTGTCACTCAGGCAATATCGGGAAATACGAACTTCAGGATGTAGGTAGCATTTTAAATACAGGAGTTTCAGTCTTAACAGCTTGTCGTGAAGACGAAGTTGCTATGGAAGCTGGTGGTCATGGTCTTTTTACAGAATTATTATGTACTGCGCTAAATGGCGGAGCATCGGATTATTGCGGTAACATTACTATTGGCGGTGTATATGCATATATCGATCGCTCTTTTGGACCTTGGGATCAAAGACCTGTATTCAAGACTAATGTTACGGAATTTGCTCCATTACGTACAGTTACGCCACAGGTATCATTGTCAATTATTCGCGAATTAACAAACCTGTTTACAAATCCCAATAACGATTTAGCTCTAGACCCATCTTTTGAGGATACGAACGACCCATCTGTAAATCATGAATATATTCTCCCTTATGCAGATGCGAACAACGTTAGAAAATTCAAATTACTTCAAAAGTTGCAGAGTATAGGGTTTGTAAAACCTATAAATGAGGAGTTCATAGTACCGGATGTCAGTTGACAGAGTTGGGAAAGTATTATTGGCGATTAGTAAATGAAGGAAGAATCTAATATGAAGTATTTTAGCGAGGCGTATTTTCGTAACATAGCATATAGCACTCCCCTTTACGAGCAACGTACATATAGCGATAATCTTCAAGGAGCATCTCTATATAAACAGTTTGATATATTCCTTTCATACAATATTTCTGATTTGAATGTTGTAAAAGGTATATATTACACTTTGTCGAAAATGGGGTTACAAGTATATCTTGACTGCATTGTTGATGTTGACTTGAAAAGGAATGAAACAAATAAAGATACAGCAAAAAGGTTGCAGAAAAGATTAATGAGCAGTAAATCTTTAATTTATGCTCAATCACCAGAAGCTGGAAGAAGTAATTGGATGCCATGGGAATTAGGTGTCGTGGATGGACATACTGGTAAATGTATGATCATGCCTGTTACAAAAGATGCGCAACATGCAAGTCCTCAACGGGAGTATTTACTTCTCTATCCATATATTATGCCTTATGGTATTGAAGGACAGATGAGAGTCTTCACAGAGTCATATCCTTATAGTGGAGAAGATCTTAGTTCATATATACGGAAATAACTCATAATATTAAGCAGTGCATTCTCGGCTGCATAATTCGAGATTGACCTAAAAAGAAGATTATGGCAACAAATCCACCGTCAGGAGACGGACATCGCAATGGTGCAGTAAGAAATCGTTCACAGGTTTATAATCCCAAAACTGAACAATGGGTAAAAAGGGATAAAGATACTGGGCGTTTTATGGATGTCAAACAAGATGGTACACCGTTTAAAGGTGTGCGAAAAGAAAAGTGAGTTAAAACGAGGGCAAGAGTATAACTTGCCCTCGTTTATGCTTACATCGGTTTTATCATTGATTCAATAAATGAGATTTCTTCGTCTGTAAGATTGTATTTGACATACAGTTGTTTGTCAATTTGAACAGATGAAAGCGACCAATCAATATCGCTTTCCTTCGAGAAGTCCTGCGTCGGGACAAAACGGAATGTTTTGGCCGTAGCATCTTGACTTGACTTCGCTTGACAGTGCATGAACCTCGCAAAGCGAGATTTGAGATATAGGCAAATATTTACGCACTCATCATACGAAACATTGGAATCTGCGAATATGCAAAGGTAAGATTCTGTACAAATTTCGTTAGGCTTTCCAACAAACGCATTAAGATTGTCATCATTAGCCTCTGTGCCAATGTTGTTTGCTCGAGGAATGATTACTTTGAATCTATCAATCCAGTTAGTGTGCAAAGGAACAAGATTACGTTCCACATACCCTTTTTTGAGACCTTTACCAATACAGACAACAGGAGTTGTCAGCCCATCAGATGTTTCATGAAAATTGGGATCGCTCACGAAATAACCACGCAAGCCAAATGGTCTCAATGGTGATACAAATGATTGGATGTATTCACTACTCTGTTCCGTTACTTTGGTGATGATTGAAATACTTCTACCATCTCGGATAAAAATATCAGAGGTATTCTGAGCAAGGCTTCTTTGAGAAGCATATACGCCAGTTTCTGTATGAGAAATTATGGTAGGTGCGGTTTTTATGTTATCATATTTTGCGTCCATTAGGAAATAGCATAATCCACCTTTGATCCCACATTACTGAAAAGGTCTGATGCTTTCGGATAATCGTGCAAGCTGCGAATAGTTTTGTCTGATAGCATATCTGCACGAAAGTCATCAAGCCCTCGTCCTCCTGCATACCAACGAGCAGGCATAATCATTGAAATAAAATTGGGTTGAACTTTTTTAGCTATAGAAACAAAATACTGATAAACTGGCACAGAACTTGCTTGTGCGCCTCCATCCATAACTTGATACGGTGGATTTCCCACTATCGCATTGAATTTCATATTCTTTATTCCTGTTCTTTCTGAAACGAATTTATCAACCTGCTTGATAAAGTGTTCAGGTTTGTTTTTAATTTGATTGATTAAATCCTCAAAGTATCTGGTGTTTACCTTAGCCTTGCGGAAGCCTATCAAGGTTCGTTTGGTGATGCTCTTTGCCATGGGAGTTTTGCAGATGACAAAGATGTTTTCTGCGACAACCTTGTCCCAGATTTGTTGTTCGTCTTCGATACTTGACACCGAAAATAAAGAGTTCTTTACTCGTGTACGGTAAATGCTGTATGCCATATAGAGGGGATATAATCCCGATTTTGAGTTGATTTCAAGAATACGAGAATCCTCGGCAAATACATTGGCGGTCACTTCACCCTTGTCAATGAAACGAGGTTCGGACAGTGTGGTTTCATACCCTTGTTCAAAGAAGTTATATCCACCCAAACAGTCGCCAAGGTGCATATTCACCACACGCCAAGGAGTAAGCACCGTTTCCTTATCCGGATTACGGAATGTACTGAAAATATCCGTTATGCGCTCGATGCGTTCCTCCACGCTGAGTTTGTCGGCAGCACGAGCCATAGCCCGGATACGCTTTCCGGCTGCACAGAATATCTCCGGGTCATAGTATTTCTTGATGTTGTTGAATTTCTGTTTGGTAACACCCTTAGGCATAAATTCTTCCCACGATTGAGGGTCGATGAGCGAAGCGAAGTTGTCAATGGTGATTTCTTGAGACTCGTCTTTCAACTCTGCTCCATAAATCAGCAAAGGCATACGGATGGATATACCCCGAAGAATGGAAATAGCGGCTTCCCGATTGTTCTTTTTCTTCTTCAGTTCTTCCAGTCGTTGTTTCTCCTCCTCTGTCAAAGGCTGTTTGTCCTTACCTTTCTTCTTGGATTTCTTTTCAAGACTTTCAAGTTCCTCGTATTGCTCATCAGTCAGCCCCTGATTGTTGATGTCCACTTGATTCGTCTTGGGCATGGCTTTTGTCTGACCGATAATCTTTTTGAGGTCATCGAACTCTTGCAACTCCAAATCATTGAGTTTCATTAACTCATCATTATACAGACTTCTGTCCTCAAAGCCATTGCGCACGACACGTTCCACATAGACCTTTTTGAGTTGTTCCAACATCCTTGGCACATCAAACTGATTCATCTTGGAACCCTCGATGGATATTATCGGGCAGAAATTCAGGAACTCGCCCATAATCTTACGGTCGTTGCCACTGGTCTTTCCTGTCTTGGATGAAATCTTGGCTGTTTCTGCTATCACTTTCAATGTTCTGTCCGGTGCGAAGTCAAAGACATAGCATTGCTCTTTAACCTTTCCGTTGATAGCGGCAGGAGTCTGCACACGGAAGATAGTCTGCATATAACTGGAGGCAGCCGTGTTATACGAGCCTGACAGCATAAACACAGCTGTCCAAGCCTTCACACTGACACCCGTTGTCAGTCTGCCACAAGACAAGGTAATGGTACGTGTGGCATCAGGGTCTTTGCCAATGCCTTCTTCTACCGCCACAAGTGCATCCTTGCTTTCTTCATCCTCATCTCCATTGCCTGCAACATTCACAACCTTGAAATGTTGGAATACCGAATGTGTCTGCAACATGGCACTCATCGCCCGTGCCTCCTTCACTCCAGGCAGCATCCACAGGGTATGACGGAATATATTGCGGTATTCCTCATTGGCAAACGGATAGCAACTCTCCCGGTCCTCTTTGGTTATAAGATTCAAGAAAGCACTTACATCCTTGTCATGAACGAAAGTTCCATTGTCATTTACACGGAAGAACTCACGGAAGTTGAATGCCACATCTTCGTCCACGAACTCATTGAGTAATCGTCCGAGGTCATAGGTGTAAATGTTCATGGTTGGCAGTGATGCGTATGGATTCGGGTCGCCAAAGTGCAGCTCATCCCAAGACGCTTTGGCACGCTGTTCCATTACATAGTCCCAAGTATATATCTCATCCTCCTTGAAATCGTCCAACAAATTGAATGGAGTGCCGGAAAGACGCAGAATCTTGGTCTTGTCCTTCGTAAGTTCCTGCATTACAGCCTTACCCAAATCTGTCTGTGTGCCTTCGTGCGCCTCGTCCACGATGATACAGTCCCATGCGGTGGCGAACACTTCATTGTTCTTATCAAAGTTGCCGCCTACAAGTTCAGAACCACGCAAGTCTTGCATGGAAGCAAAGTAAACATATTTGCATTGTCCTTGTTTTGCTCTTGTTTCCAGCGAAGTATGACTATCACCGTTATTCTTTGAGCCGTATGCAAAATCCCGCCTATCATAGAATATCTTGCCAAAGTCCTCAAACCAACCGCTATCAACTACCGGACGGTGGGTGAGAATCAAGGTTCGGCTGAAATCCATATCTTTTACCTCCTGTAATGCGGACAGCGTCTTACCAAATCGCATCTTGGCGTTCCACAGCATCTGGTTTCCTTTCTTGAACTGCTTTTTAGTCTTTTCAATAGCTTCACGCTGTTCCGGTCGGAATACAATAGGACTTTTGTCGTGTGAAACCTCAGCAGAAGATAATGATTCACGCCCCTCTTTTACGGCGATTATTGCCCGTTTAACTGTTTCAAGATCGGTAATAAACCACTCGTTGGCTTTGTTCTCGGTATCAAATATCTTTTTCTTGATACCTGAACGCTCCAGCACGCTATGCACTTCCTTGTCATTGAAAGAACACAAACCATACTTGCTGTTGTATATCGTAAGTTCCGTATATAAGAGGTCGTATGCTATACCTGCCGTTTGCGTATATTGATTGATACGTTTCTTGGCAGACTCGTTGAGAGCCTTGCTGTTGGGAGCAAGACCGAAAACATTGTCATTGTCACAAGTGGCTTCGCCCACTTTCAGACATCCCTTGTGCGCAGCATCGTTGATACGGAACACATATATCAGTTTTAACTTTAGTGAAGATGTGAATTTCATACCGCACTATTTTATTAGGTCTATAAATCGGATTCGTTTTCCCTTTTTGCCTGTTGCCTTGTCGGTAGCATGCCAATCCTTGATTTGGCAATAGACCCCATTGTGCCTGCGGATGTCATCTTTCAGACATCCTTCACATTGGGTGACCACTTCGGTAGTCCCGAACAAGTCGGCTACAACTTCCCTACGTTCTCCGCAACTATTTGGAATGACACCTCTTAATCCGTCCATCTGCCATACGTTCCACGAAATGATGTAAGCGATGTAGTTGATAGATTTCAGTAAAGGGCATTTGCCAAATTTCTGTTGAAAATACTCCACAAAAGAGACAAGCATAGATTCTCGGGCAATGAGTAGATTGTCTCCCTGCCACTCGTAACCGTAGGTACTTTTATAGGCTTCTTGTGCCCACTCAAGCCATTCGCCCGAAGTGGATGTGTTCTCGCTTACCACCCTTAGTTTGCGGTCAAGCAAACCGATACGCTGTTCCAAAGGGATAGTCTCTCCTGTCGTGGTATCATAGCGGCTAATCAGATATGGGGCTTCTCCGCAAGTGATTTCCAGTCGGATATCACGCACATAATCCTTCCAACTTTTGCCCTCCGGGAATATGATACAGCCTTCCGTTGTTTTCCATTTATGATGTCCCTGTTCGTCTGCATATTCGGTATTGAAAACATCCTTTCGTCCGAACCATGCTTCATCAATCAGGTTGTTCTGTGCATTGCATATCCATGATGGAGTGAAGACCTCAGCCATATCACGGGAACGGGTTGATTGGGTATCACGGCTTTTGAGGACACGAGGCATGATGATATGTCCGTTATCTCCTGTTATAAGGTGTGGGAGGATAGGGGAATTGTATTGGTATTCTTTGCCAAGATGTTCATAATCTGAAGTAGCCCAGAAGATATTGCGTTGCATTTCGTCCCTGCTCGTGGTGTGGTCTTTGAGCAAGGTGTTCAGCAATTCTGGTGAAAACTGGAATATGCTATCTTCCAATATATCAACTTCGACAGGCATTTTATATCAAGTTTACGCCCGTCTCTTCTTATGGAAATAAGGGAAAAAGGTTCTTCTCTTGGTAAGCGTTGGACGGATTCGCTAAACATTCATGGTTTCACAGCAAATCCAGTATTCTTTTATTGGCTTTATCTACTACTGTAGTATCCAGCGATGCAAGATAAATCTGTGTAGTGTTCTCAGAATCATGTCCCATTCCCTCGCTTATGACAGAAATGGGCACATTACGGCTCTTGGCGATACTTGCCCACGAGTGCCGACCGACATACATAGTTAATGGTATTGGCAAATCCAACTGCTTTCCAATTTTCTTCAACAGATGGTTCACACGGTGAAGTTCGTTGGCGTATTGCTTCCGATAATCTTCGTCCCGTTTTGTAATGATGGGCAAGAGGTATTCCGTTTCGTTTACTGGATATTTGTCAAGAATCTCTTGCATACACTTTTCCCATCTGATGAACAACTGCTGTCCTGTCTTACGTCTGCGATAGGAAAGAGTACCATTCTGCAAGTCCTTCTTTCTCAGATAAGCCATGTCGATGAACGACATTCCCCTTGTGTAGAAACAGAACAGGAACATATCACGGGCATAATCAAGATTGGGCTTCAATGACAAGTCCAGTCCTTTGATACGTCTGATGTCATTGAGCGACAAGGCTCGCTTCATTGTTTTCTCCACTCCCGTGTAAACGGACTTGAACGGATGTCGTTGCTCGGTCAGTCCATCTTCCACCGCACGGTTATAGACGGCTTTTAGAATACGCATATAGAAGGATATAGTATTGGGCGTATTTCCCCTTCCTTTCAAATAAGCCTCGTACTCTGCCAACAAATCCGCATTAAGCTGGTCAAACAAGACATCCTTGCCATTTATAAAACCGTTAAAACTTCTGAGTGCAGCTGTATAAGTCTCTGAGGTGCGTATTTTGCCCAAGCGTTTCAGTCTCGCTATCTGTTGGCTGATGTAAGCGTTGAATGACAATTCTTGCCTGTTTTCATGAAAGCGCATGACTACATCATCCGTTACGAATGTGCCGGATTGAAATAACTTGTGTATGATTTTGTTCAGCCTGTCCTTGTCCCACTTGATGCGTGAACCGATTGAAAGCAGGTAGTTGTTCCTCTCTTGTCCTGTCAATAGATGATGCAAGACAACCGTTTCGGAATGGCTGTCCCATTCCGAAACAAAAAGTTTATACTCGGTGTTTATCTGTCTGACCACACGGTTGTGAATGACCTGATAGTAGAGTGTACCCTCCCTGCCGTTCACGGTGGAGGGACGAAACTTGACCTTTACCGATGCCATATCAATCGGATTTTGATTTGATACTCTCCTGCATCAGGCTGTCGGAAACCGCTTTCAGGGATGTTTCATACCCATCAGCCTGCTTCCGTATCCACTCAATGGCCTTCTCGTCTCGGTGGATGTCAAACACCTTGTTCAACCAAAGCAAATCATTGGCATCACATCCACCCCAAGAGCGGATAGCACGGAACCTCAACGCATCATCGGAATACTTCCTATTGGACTGCCATTGCGAGATATTGCTCCACAGGGATAAGGCACATGCCACACCCAATCCCACAACGAAAGAAAAAACCTTGCTTGACTTGATGTCAAAACTATGCCGGTGGATATGCTCCTGCGGTTGCGGCTCTTGTTGCACACCTTGTTCATCCTGCGACTTCTTGATTGTATCAAGGTGATGCAGTATCAGGGTGGAAATCTGTGCGTAAGCCTTCCAGTGCTTATCCAACAAGCCCTTAATTTCTCCAGACTGAACTTTTGCCGTTTCCACAATAGCCTCCTTAATTGGAGATAAATCCGGTTCATTATTTTCTATTTGTGGTTGTTGTCCTGCCACCTTGGGCAATGCTTCCAGCTTGCCATTTATGCCTTTTAAGGCGGTCTTGATTTCCTCAAAGAGGATGAATACATTCTTGTCTGCCATGATTACCAGTTGATTTTACGTTGTTTCTTCTTTTTCTTGTTTTTCAGATACGGGTCGTAAGGTTGTTGCTCCTCCGGCATATTGGTTGGTGTGAACAAGCCTAATGAGCCATTGATAAGTTCGCCGCCGACACTTGAAGTCGGGCTTATTTCTTCCCGATTAGTCTGCGATTGAGTTTGCATCTTCCACTCCCCGTAATTGTTGCGGTTCAATGCCGCATCAATCTTGGAGTAGCTGAATTGCCTGTCCACCTTTGAACCGTTGAAGCGATAGCCGTTCATCGTAAAGATGACACCTTGAATTTCAGTCGTCTGTCCCTTATATTTGAACTGCACATCTACGCCTTTCCGTTCTAATCTTTCAAGCAGGGTATTCCAAACCTTGCATCTGCTGACCTCCGTCTTCAAGATTTGGTACAACTCATACCTCGTCTTATCCGGCTCACGCAATCGGTCTGTCTTCACTTGCTCCTTGCCATTTGCAAAATGAAGCCCGTACATCTTGGTAAATTCCTTACAGATACGCTCGCTGCGGAAGCGGTCGTTCCTGTCGGATATGGTCTTGCCATTATTGTCGATGCGGTTGAACGCAATATGCACATGCGGATGCTCCTTGTCAAAGTGCCGTCCGATGATGTACTGTGTGTTCTTGATACCCATCCGTTCCATATACTCACGGGCTATCTGTGCCATGACCGTATTGTTCAGTCGTGGTGCATCTTCCTTAGAAAAACTCAAAGCGATATGACCGACAGCTTTTGCCAGTCTCGGATTCATTTGCGCTTGACCGATGAAACCTTGCGCTATCGTGTCGTTATTTTCCAGAAATAAGCCGTCCGAATCTATAATTTGAGTTCCTTTCTCATCGTTCAGTATGTAGTAAACCACACCTTTGAAGTCAGAGCCTTTCATGATTTTTGCTATCATAGGTGTATCCGGTTTACAAGATTATCTATCTCTATCATCAGTGTGCGGCAAGTAACAAATGCGGAGGTGTAGCCCTCTGCATTCGCCTTTCGTGCCAGTTGGTTCAGATTGTTCGCCATGCCACACAATTTGCGAATAAATTCACTATGCTCTTTCGAGAGCCGTTCCTTCACACCTCCATTTGTGATGCAGCCTCGGATAAATTCACTGGCTGATACTCCTGCTGACTTCGCCTTTGACTTCAGCAGATAGTAGTCCTCCGTTGCCATCTTCACTGTGATACGGTATTTCAGTTTCTCGGTAATACCCTTGACGGGGCGACCGCCCTTGTTTGCTCGCTCCCGTCTGTTGCCTTTTACATTATTCTTACTTTTTTCGTTGTCCATGATTTTCTGTTTCTTGATTTGATTACTGATTATAGTAGTTATACAGCAGATAGACCAACGGGATGTGCCTTCCCTGCGATGTTTGGAGCGGGGCAAGAGGTTTCGGTCTGCCCGAAACATAAACTTGCCCCTCCAAACTTCGTTACAAGTGATTTAGAGCAACTCTGAAAGATGCCCTAAAGACACTCGGTTGGTCTTGTCTTAATTCCTACAATTTACGCCATTGCTCGATGTCTTCCCCGTAGGCTTCCATGTGCTGACGGGCGAGGTTCTCAATAAGCCCTGATACGCTCATGCCACGTCCACCAAGGCGGCGCACAATCTCGTCCAACCTGTCACGAACCTCCCCACTGACAAACACGGGCTTGCGGTCGGCAATCTTGGGCACTCGCAGATAGGTGGCACGGTATTCGTCCAATGACAGTCTGCGCTGTTTGCTGCTGATACGTCTGGCGACAGTTCGTTCCACGGTAACGTTATCCGCCTCTGTTTCTCTTGCCTCATTGTCTGACCCTGCGCTTGTTTCCGGCTCAGTTACCTGTTCTGCGGATGTGTCCGGCTCATCCAATATAGGAAAGAGATTGCCTGCTTCCACAACAGGTTCTTGTTCTGCTACGGAAGAACTCTCTTCCGGTTCGTGTTTGGGCATGGAAGGCATATAGTCTTCCAACTTGAAGTTCTTGAACGCTTCATCGTTCTCAATGTTTTTGAATTTCTTGCTCATTGTTGTTTCTTTTTAAAGTGAATACTTGTTGGTCTGTATGCGCATAGTTGACCGTTTGTCGGGAGCAAAGTAAGAGGCTTGAGTTCAGTCAGTCAAGTACTTGGATTCTGTTAGGCAATTTTGTGTAGTTTTGCCTTATGGCGGTATGAACAATGGTGCAGACTTCTTCGATTTGCCGGATATGAATCACAGGAAGAACAAAGATGTATTTACGGGTAAATTTGAATTAAGCCCTTATTTTGTTCTTGGCATTCTTGCTAAAATCCCCAATTAAGATGATAACGATAAATAGTACCCCGGACAACCTATGCCATACCGGTGCCACATGCTTCCACTTTTAGAAAATCCATTGTCGGATAACTGATTATATATTCCTTTGCGGCAAAAGAAACAATAACATCAAAGAATAACGTATATGGAAATCGTATCTATCGAAAGAAAAACCTTTGAGGCGATGGTCGCCAAATTCGACCGCTTCGTTCACCGTATGGAAGCAATCTGCCAGCGGCACGGCGAAAAGAGAATAAGTGAGTGGATGGACAATCAGGACGTGTGCCGGATGCTGAACATCAGTCCCCGCACGTTGCAGACTCTGCGGGACAACGGTACGCTTGCCTACTCACAAATAAACCATAAGACGTATTACCGTCCCGAAGATGTGCAGCGTATCGTTTCCGTTGTGGAGGACAGACGGAAAGAAGCGAGGTTCAAGGGAAGGACAATATAAACAGGACGCAATAAACGAAGTATAATAACAATACCCACTAAATCCAAAGTAACATGAACGAATTGATTAACAAAGACAACGAGTGGATAATCCACTTCATGGGCAGCCTTGACCGTCTGCTGGACAACTACGAGTGCCTGACCGCCAATTACCGCCCGACATTGGGCGGAGAACGTTTCTTTACCGACAAGGAGGTTTCAGCACGACTGAAGGTAAGCCGAAGAACACTTCAAGACTACCGCAACGAAGGACGGATAGCCTATATCCAATTAGGTGGCAAAATCCTCTATCGTGAATCCGACATAGAGAAGATGCTAACTGACGGCTACCGCTCCGCCTACCGACAGAAGGCGATCTGATTTTCTTGAAGGAGCGCAGTTTGCCGTCTGCCCTATAATTTGCGGCAGTAATGGACTTGACAGCAAAAAGAAAAAGGAACGGTTTACGGATGAAGCATCAAGATTCCGCTTCGTCTGTTAGCCGTTCCTTTTCTTTGTCTTCTGATTTCCCGTCAGTCGCTTGTTTCCGTTGCCGGATGCCTTTCGAGCGTATGGTCGGCAGAGGCAAGGTTTTCGGGTTGAATACGCTCCGCAGGAGGAAGATTCTGCCCGAAACGGCTTTGCCGCCTGACCTTGCCACTGCCATCAGTGCCATGCGCTACCTTTGCATCCGAGCATCGGGAATAGGTGACTGATGGGATGAACCTCAACTATACCATAGGTCGCTTCCTCTGCCACAAGATACAAACAATGTTATTGAGTTCTCTTTCTTGGTGGCGTAGATTTCATTTATCACAAACCGTCTGAACAAGATACTTTCTCTACTGCATATCCTGAATGCAACGGCTACAATCACTTCAATGTTATAAACATCGTAACTGATGCCATCCGATTGCTTGACATACTTCATCGTGTCAAATTCGTTCAGCTCCTTGTTCTTGTAAATGGTATGAATTGTCTTGCGGACATCGCATGAGAATGTTCCGAATAGGTCGGCTATCTCGAATTGTGTCATCCATACAGGTGCAGTCGGTATGGTTGCTGCACCTGTTTCACTGATTGTTATTATTCCTCTGTTCATACTGCACTGAATTTTCGTTTCAAAACATTCATTTCTTCGGAAACCGTCTTGTCCATCAGCTTCGCATAGATTTTTGTAGTTCTGAGGTCGGAGTGACCTAACATCTTTGCGATGGACTCCATAGACACCTTGTTGGCTATGGCAATACAGGCGAAAGTATGACGTGCTATATGTGTGCTCAAGGTCTTCTTGATACCGCATACATCCGCAATCTCTTTGAGGTAGCTGTTCATTCGTTGGTTAGACGGGACAGGCAATACCACACCTTTTTTGATGCACTCGGGATGGCTCTTGTATTTCTCCGCAATCATTCGTGGTATATCCAGCAAGGGAATGTTGCACATATTGTTTGTCTTTTCGCGCGACTTCCTAATCCAATAGTCCCCGTTGCTGTCTTGTGTGATATGCTCCGGTGTCAGATGTTGTGCATCTGTGAACGCTAAACCGCTCAGGGCGCAAAAGACGAAAATATCACGGACGGTTTCAAGTCGTGGTATATCAAACTTCTTGTTGATGATGGTATTGAGTTCCTCCTCCGTCAAGAAATCACGGTTACTCTGTGTCTGGTGAAAACGGATTTCTGAGAACGGGTCATCGGTAATCCATTTGTTGACCAACGCAAGCCGGGTGATTTTCTTCAAGTTCTTCAGATACTTGACTGCCGCATTCTGGGCGCAATTCTTCTGCGCCTTTACAAAGTGTTCAAAGTTTAAGACAAACTCATGGTTCAGCTCCTTCAACGGAATATCTTTCAGATTGTATTGGCTCTGAAGCATTTCCTCCAAGTAGCGGACAGTCCTTTCGTACCTCAAAACCGTGCCTTTCACATAATCACGGCCTATCAGTTCCCTGTACTTCTTGTTGTGTTCACGGAATATTTCCAAGAGCATCTTAGGAACTTCGCCCTCACCATTGAATTTCTGTATCATGGTGAAAGCCGTGACAGGCTTGCCGTCTTGCAATAGTTCACGGTGTATCTGATAAATCTTCGTCCTGACAGATTCCAAATATTGGTTCAGTTCCAATGCTTTCCGGTCTTTGCCTGTCACACATCCCTTGGATGCGTTCCAACGCTCTTCGGCTACGCTGCGCTTGATTTGCATTTCGGCACGTTGCCCGTTTACGGTGATACGCAACCCGATAGGAGCCTCACCGTTTTTCAACAGTCTTGTTCTTCTGATAAAGAAGAGAATCGAGAAATAGTTTCTTTGCATGGCTTGATACTTTTTTGTTTGCAAAATTAAGTTCCAAAGCCAGAGTCGTGACTACGCAAAATAGTGTGTATCAACGCAAAGCAACCTTATTCGGTGGACTTTTTCGGTAGGAGTCTCATTCCACCGAATTGGCCTGTGAAAGTTGCCACATTCTGCGTAAAAATGGGTGGTGGGTAGAAACTAAAAATCCCCGATAACTGTTGGTTATCAGGGATTTTCTTCGATTTTCATCGTTGATTGGTGATCCGCCTGGGGCTCGAACCCAGGACCCCAACATTAAAAGTGTTGTGCT
>ENA-OVFR01000959-OVFR01000959.1-human-gut-metagenome-genome-assembly--contig:-NODE-959-length-16194-cov-4.897825_pt1 | contig 16194 bp, 10 predicted proteins | sample MGYA00237762_ERZ505403 | MGnify/ENA primary metagenome ERZ505403 (study PRJEB26158, sample SAMN06016376) | human gut metagenome | biome: human gut; feature: ankylosing spondylitis patient; material... | reverse complement strand
GACGAAAAATTTGACGACGCATCTGTCGCACAATCTTTGTGCGGTATTGCCATAACTCCTGTCACCCCATTGCTGTCCCTTTGCATATACTGAAACGGGGAAGTGTTTCCCCGATTTTATTGCAAAGGGGTGAGAAGATGTTGGAATGTAAGGCGGCAATGGTTTCGTATACGCAGGCAAATCGGGCAAAACGGGTGCTGCAGCAGCATGGCATCTCCAGTGCGATCTACCGGCTGGAGCATCTGGGGCCAGAGGGCTGCGGCTTTGTCCTGAACGCGAATGCAGACTGCGGCCGTGTATCCGCACTTCTGTCCAGAGAGGGGATCCCATTCCGGAGTCCCCAAGAGGGGCGTGATGTCCGGTGACAGTCAATTTTGATAATGCAGCGACCACGTATCCCAAACCGCCGGAGGTTCGCCGTGCGGTGGCAGATGCAGTGGTACGCTATGGAAATGCCGGACGCGGCGGGCATGTGATCGCAGAACGCACGTCGGAACTGGTCTATCACGCCAGAGAAACCGTGGCGGAATTTTTTGATGCCAAGGTAGAAAATACGATTTTTACCCTGAATTGCACCCACGCTCTGAACGTGGCAATTCAGGGCATTCTCAAATCCGGCGACCATGTGATTTTCAGTGATCTGGAACACAACTCGGTCTACCGTCCCATTATGGCACTGGCACGGGCAGGAAAGGTCACCTACAGCATGCTGGAGGTTTCTGCCGACAACAGCGAAACGCTGCGGCGGCTGGCGGGATTGGTTCGACCAAATACCAAGGCGGTGGTCTGCACCATTGCCAGCAACGTGACGGGGCAGATCCTACCCTATCGGGAAATCGCCCAGTTCTGCCGCAGCCGGAACATCTGCATGATCGCAGACGGGGCACAGGCGTGCGGAATCCTGCCCCTGTCATTGGAACGGGACGGCATGCATATTCTGTGTACCGCCGGTCACAAGGGGCTGTACGGCAGCACCGGCACGGGAATCCTCATGACAGACTGCACATTTCCCATACAGCCGCTGATGCAGGGCGGTACAGGCAGTGCTTCCCGCAGTCCGGAGCAGCCGGACTTTTTGCCGGATCGTCTGGAATGCGGCACGCTGAACGTGATCGGAGCCGCGTCCCTCTGTGCCGGCATCGACTTTGTGCGGCGGCAGACGGTGGCAGGTTTGTACCGTCACGAGAGCCACCTCTGCCAGCTGCTCTGCGATGCACTGGCGGAGATACCGGAGATCACGGTCTACCGGCAGCCGGACGTGGCATATGTGCCCATTGTTTCCTTTACGGTGGCAGGTGCTTCGCCGGAAGAAACCGCAGACTACCTGAACCGGCAGGGGTTCTGTCTGCGTGCCGGACTGCACTGTGCACCGCTGGCTCACGAAAAGCTGGGCACCAAGGACGGAACAGTTCGGTTCGCTCCGTCGGTGTTCAGCAGGGCATCAGATACGCTGCGGCTGGCGGCAAACCTGAAAAATTATGTCAATATTCTGAAAAGTCCCGAAAACCTATTGAAAAATTCCGGTGATATGTTACAATAGGTATATGGGATATGTTTTGAACAGAAAATCGGCAGACAGGAGGTACAGCATGCCTTTTGTCTGCTACATAGACGAATTGCCAATGACAAAATACAGGAAAGCAGGAAACAGAGCACGCCTGTTGGCTCTGTTCCCTGTTTCCACAGAAGTCGGAAAGGAAGATGATGCACATGGCTTTACGGGATATATTGGATATGATTTTCAGCGTCATCAAAACAGCACAGCCGGTGGATATACTGGATATACTGGTACTCTCCTATGTGGTATATCTCGGTATGAAACTGATACGGGAAACACGTGCCGGTCAGCTGATCAAGGGTATTTTTCTGTTGCTTCTCGTGTACATTATCGCTTCGTGGATCAACATGAAAGCTATTTCTTATCTTCTTTCCGCAACGCTGAATATTGGCTTGATCGCTCTGATCATTTTGTTCCAGCCGGAGCTGCGGCGAACGCTGGAAAAGGCGGGGTATACCAAGCTGGGGCTGCGGTTCAGCGGCAGCTCCAACGTGGACAGCAGCGTGTGGAGCCGCACCATTGATGTGATTTGCGATGCCTGTGTAGAACTCTCGGCGACCTCAACCGGAGCATTGATCGTCATTGAACGGCAGACACGTCTGGGAGAACAGATCGACAACGGCACGATACTCGATGCGATTCCCAGCAAGGAATTATTCGGGAATATCTTTTTCAACAAAACGCCGCTGCATGACGGTGCAGTGATCATTCGGGACGGCAAGATTCTGGCGGCAGCATGCTTTCTCCCCAAGCCTCAGAAAGAGGAACTTATCAATAAGCGGCTGGGTTCCCGCCATCGTGCGGCGATCGGCATGAGCGAAAACTCTGATGCCATTGTGATCGTGGTTTCAGAGGAAACCGGTGCCATTTCCGTGGCGGAAAACGGCGTGCTGAAAAGTGGCTTTACGCGGGAATCCCTCCACCAGCTTCTGACCAAGCGGCTGATTACCGCCAGCGAGGAAACCACGATCGGAAAGGTGGCACGGAAGATCCCGTTCCTCAAACGGCACCACAAGGACGACGGAAAGGAGAAGGACAATGCCCAAAAATCTCTGGAAGAACCGACAGAAAAAGACATCACAGAAGAACCGGAGCAGCGGCACTAATGGGACATTGTTCCAGCGGCTGTATGAGAGCCGTCCGGCAATGATGGCAACTTCGGTGGCGATTGCCATTGTTCTCTGGTTTGTGATCTCCATTGCCATTTATCCGACCACACCCCGTACCCTGCACCATGTGCCGCTGAAAGTGGAAATTGCCGGCACTTCTGCCGAGGAAAACGGACTCAGCGTCATCGACTATGACGTACAGGACGTGACGGTCCAGATCGAGGGCAACCGCTCCAAGGTGGGCAACATCGATGCGAACAATCTGACGGCAACGGCTGTGGTGGAAAATGTCACCTCTGCCGGCACGAAAAAGCTTTCCATTACGGTCAGCGGCAATGAAAACGAACAGTTCAATGTCAAGTCCATTTCGCCCGCTACAGTGAATGTGACCTTTGATAAAATCGAAACCTATACCTTTGAGATCAAAGCTTCTGCTCCGAATCTGACATTTGCAGACGGCTGTGTGCTGGACGAAGAAAACTTCGCCTGCACACCGTCTACCATTGATGTCACCGGTCCCCAGCAGCAGCTGAATCAAGTGGCATACTGTGTGGCAGAAACCCAGCAAAAGGAGCAGCTGAGTGCCTCCAAAATTCTGACCACAGATACGCTGCTCTTCTATAATGAAGCAGGCACACAGGTAGACTCTACAGACTTCACCTATGATGTGGCGGCGTTCTCGCTGGAAGTGCCGGTACTGTATCAGAAAACCATGGACATCACCTATCAGATCACCAATGCTCCGGCAAACTTTGATCTGGAAGCTCTGAAAAAGCGGCTGAATCTGTCAGAACAGCAGATCACCCTCGCAGCACCCAATACCTCTATGGAGGAAATGAGCGAGTTCAACATTGGTTCAGTGGCTCTGCGGGACATTGATCTGAACTACTCCAATGACTTCGTAGTTAATGTGCCGGACGACTATGTGAACCAGTCCGGATTCTCTACCGTGACACTGGCACTGGATTCCACAGATCTGGTGAAAAAGGATTTTGTCATCTCGGATATTGGCGTAGTCAACGCACCAGCAACGTATAATTTCAATGTGCTGACCCAGCAGCTGAAAGTCAGCATTATCGGTCCGGCTGATGTGATGGAAACGCTGGACGCCAGCGACCTCACCGCCAACGTGGATCTGCTGAGTTACTCCACACAGGCGGGAGCCGTAGACGGTGACACGGTGACCTTTAATTATACGCCTACGATCACTTGCAGCAAGTACAATACCGTATGGGCAACTGGTGATTATCGTGTTGCGGTGCAGGGCGTGCGGACATCGGGCAATCCGACTGTGAATTCCGAACAAACGCAGTCAGATCTGTCTGAAAATAGCAATCATTAACAAGAAAAAAATTGGCTAAAGTATAAATGAAAAGGCGGCATTTCAAAGAGTCGCCTTTTCTTTTTTTATTTAAAGTCGCATTTTTGTTTTTATGTGAAATACTTTTATGCAATATGCACAAAACAAAACGCGAAAATTCTCCTGCCAAACTCGAATGTTAATAGTTTATACATTTACATTCGAGGGGAAAGTTGTTATAATAGTATATAGCTAAAAAATGAATGTGTCATTTTTGAAGCGTAAACGCCGCGGACAGTCTGCCGTCCACGGCGGACAATAAGACAGCTGATTGCATATCAGCCGACATTCGTGCATACAAAAGAAATTGGGACTGATGAAAACCAATTAAAAGAAAAAGGAGCGATATACATGAGCAAGATCATTCGCAAAAGAGTCAGTGCACTGCTTGTCAGTGCACTTATGGTGGCAAGTTCTGTTACAGTTACTTCCGGCAGCTTTTTTGTTGAAGCAGCAGGAAGTATTGTAACAATCGGAAAGACACTGGAAACCTCCGTTCCGAATCCGGAGGACAAGGACAATCCGCTGAACGCAGACAAGTGCACATATATGTGCAAGGCTGCAACTGATAAGTATACTTCGTTTACAGATACCAAGGGCAAGTCACCGGCGGATATTTGCGGCGACAGCATCACCACTTTGCAGTTTAATCTGAAGTCTGATCAGATGGTCACAGATTTCTCCTACTACTTTGGTGCATCGGACACCAAGGCAAACGGCTACTGGTGGGGCTTTGAGAAAACGGATTCCAAGGGTGCTATCAAGTGCACACCGTATGCCAAGGAATTCTCCGTTGTCATAGAACTGCCGTCCAGCGTAGCCAAGGAGCTGGCTAGCAATAAGGACGCAAAGTTCCAGTTCCAGAACTGCTATACCGGACTGATTGACGAAGAAGACCAGTCTACCCGTACACAGGACGCCAGCATTGAACTGGTTTCCATTACGGTAAACGGTACGGAAGATACCAGCAACGGTGAAAAGCCGTGGTGGATCAAGGTCGTTGACCCGACTCTGCCGAAGGGCGAGGAAAACACCGGCGGTCTGTACTATTCCAGTGCAAACGGCAACGGTAAGATCAGTTCCGTAGAGCAGAACGGTGACACTATGACTGTCAAGTCGCTGCACTCCCTGAAGCTGGATAATCTGGACATCAAGCTGACACCGGGTGACAGCTGCAGTGAAGAATATTATGCTTCTGATGCATTTAAGGAAAAGAACAACGGTGTGGCTTATGAATCTGAATCGCAGATTCGTGAAGCTGGTCTGCCGCTGAACAGCCACAAGTTTACTTATGGTGAATTCAATTTCATTCCGGGTGCAACCGTTGCCAGCAATGCAAAGGTAAAGTCCCTGAGCGTTACCGTCAAGCTGGACGATGAAAGTGCAAATGTAAACCGCTTTATGTATGGCGGCGGTCTGAACGTGAAGTATAAGAGCCTTGCAGATACAGAGTATGCGAAGGAGCAGGCTGGTCTGAAGGGCGGTTCCGGCGAAGGCGGCGTAGCCAAGACGGTAGGCTATTGGTACAATGATGTTGGTGCAGAAACACTGGCAGAATGCACCGAAGCCGGCGTAAAGTGGGGCAACGGCGAAGGCGACTTCAAAGTTGGCGGCGGCACTGATCTGGCAAAACAGGAGATGGGCAGCTACTTCACAGTTACGTGGGACGTTCCGGAACAGGTTGTTGACTGCGAAACACTGGCAGAAAAGAGCCAGATTTCCTTCCAGCTGTGGTATGCAGCTCTGAAGGGCGGCAAGTTTGTGGACTGCAGCATTGTTTCCGCAGCCCTGACTTATGAAGAAAGCATTACATTCCCGTACAGCGGTTCTGCTTCTGTGAAGAATGCAGGTACTGAAATGACCGGTACAGCTGCGGAGATCCCTTATGCAGATTTCGGCATGAAGTATGAAAAGACTGCTGACGTATATGCAGTACAGTTCGATGTAACTACCGATCAGGACGCAAATCAGGTTCTGGTAGGTGCAGGTACCACGATGCTGGAAAAGGCTGGATTTACTGACAACTGGTTCCAGTCTGATGACCTGTTTAAGAATGAAGGTCTGAACAGCACAACTCCGGCAATGCTGTATTGGGAAAAGAGCACCGCAGGCAATCGTCCGGACTCTAACGATGACACATTGGCAGATGAGGCGTACAAAGATGCTTCCGGTACAAAGACTTATACCTATATGTGGATCATGCCGCCGTCTGTTGCTGAGGGAATCCGTCAGGAAGAAACCGGCAACCTGCTGAATGCACTGAATGCAGTGGATACCGAATCGGAAGATGCACATCTGAGTTTCGGCGTCTGGTATGCAGGTCTGGGCAGCAAGGAATCCAGCAAGTACACCATTAACAACGTAACCGTTTTCTATGCAGCAGACGACAAGAACAACGAGAAGAAGCTGGATATGTTCGAGGATACTCTCGAAGTACAGGATTCTATCGATGTTGTGATCGGCGAAAGCGAAACTCTGACAGTAAACGTTCCGAACTGCACCGGCACCATGGCAGACAGAACCGTTGCAGGTGTAGCAGCAGACAAGGACGACACTCTGAAGCTGGTCATCACTGGTAAGAATGTTGGCTCTACCACGCTGACAGTTACCACACCGGGCGGTCAGACAAAGGAAGTTATTGTAAACGTGCTGCCGCAGCAGACTACTGTTACAACAGCTGAAACAACCACCACTACCACAACCAGTGCAACGACTACTACCACAGCAAAGCCTACTTCTACAACAGAAAAAACAACTACTACCGTTGGTTCTACAGAAACCACCACTACGACAGAAGAAGTGATCATTCCGCTGTATGGCGATGTGAATTGCGACAGCCGTGTAGACATTACCGATGCAGTTATGCTGAATAAGGCAATTGCCGGTGTTGTAACACTGGGCACCCGTCAGCAGAAGGCAAATGCAGACTGTGACGGCGACGGCGAAATCGCTTCCAACGATGCAGTCGCTTTGCTGAAGTTCCTGGTATCTCTGGTAAAGCAGCTGCCATATGCAGACTAATGCACACTTGAGCAATTTTCTAATCATTTTATCATAACCCAAAAGAGCCGCAGAGCGAAATGCCCTGCGGCTCTTGTTATTTGCTGGCGGTGTGGGTGAGGGGCTGGTCTGCCTCCTCCAGTTTTTTTCGGAGCTTGCGAATGATCTTCTTTTCCAGTCGGGAGATGTAGGACTGGGAAATGCCAATGGCTTCGGCGACCTCTTTCTGGGTGCGTTCCTTGCCGCCGCAGAGCCCGAACCGCATCTGCATGATCTCCTGTTCCCGCGGTCCCAGTTCTGAAACCGCTGCGAGAAGCATCTCCCGTTCGGCTTCGTTTTCAATGTCGCGGCTGACCACGTCCTCGTCCGTTCCCAGAATATCTGACAGCAGCAGTTCGTTGCCGTCCCAGTCCGCGGAAAGCGGCTCGTCAATGGAGATCTCTCCCCGCAGCTGGGCGTTTTTCCGCAGCACCATGAGGATCTCATTTTCAATGCAGCGGGAGGCGTATGTCGCAAGCTTGATCTTTTTTTCGGGGCAAAATGTTTCCACCGCCTTGATGAGCCCGATCGTGCCAATGGAGATCAGATCTTCCAGCCCCAGACCGGAGGATTCGAACTTTTTGGCGATGTATACCACCAGGCGGAGATTGTGCACGATCAGCGTTTCGCGGGCTTCGGTGCTGCCGGCATGCAGCTGGGCGAACACTTCCTGTTCCTCCTCCTTGGACAGCGGCGGGGGGAAGGTGTCGGAGCCGTTGATGTAGTCGATGCGGCAGGGACCGGACAGCAGTTCTCGCAAATGGCAGAGCAGTTTCCGGAACTTCGGAAAATCGATGGTCATAGAAAAAATCTCCTTTCATTCCATGAGCATAGGGTGAAAAATGGCACTTGGCTGCGTGCCGGCAATACCGACCATGGCGTGTACGCTGCGGCTTTTCTCCGTGGAGAGGTTGCGGATACAGACCTCGTCCGGTCGGAACAGGGGAACCAGTCCCTCTGCGGTCACTGTGGTACAGGGTGCCAGCCGGTAACCGCGAAGCTGTTCCACCGGTGTGCCGGCAAGCAGCGGTTCCAGTGCGGTGGCACTGCACACAATGACCGGCGTACCGGAAAAGGTGTCGGTGAGGTTGTTTCCGGTGTCGGCAAGTCCGTTCAGCATTAAGCGGCGTTCGCCCAGCCGCAGAAAGACCTGAAATCGGCTGTCGGTGTGACGTTTCCTGCCGCGGAGCAGGGTGCAGAGATGCAGCAGAGAATATGCCGCAGCAGTGAATAGAATCAGCTGAAACAGGGAAAAATCCAGATAACAGCAGCTGTTCCCCCATGTGGCAAAGCCCTTTTGCGTCAGACTGCCGATGCCGAGAATCGCCCCCGCCAGCAGAAAGTTGCAGAGAAAAAAGCAGCCCCACTGGCGGAAGAAACTCTCCCGATGCAGACCGAACGCCATTGCCACGGACAGAGCAGCTGCCAGAAGCTTACACACCAGCTGAAACCATGCCGGCAAGGGCGGCAGCAGGATCAACAGGGAAAACAGGCTGCTCCCCGCCGCTGCCAGTCCGCACCGTATCCAGTGCAAAGGCGTATGCGTCAGTTTTGCCGCAGCACGCAGCAAAAAATAGTTGACATAGAGGCTCTGCAGCAGCAGAACGTCCAGATAGATCGTGGGCACTGTTCATCACCTCTTTCAAGAGTATAGCATGTTTTCCATGCGATACCTGTCGGGAACAGGGGACGGCTGCGGGCGGAAATCGGTGAACAATCTGTGGCTTGACGAGAGGACGGGAAATATGCTATAATAGCAGTGACAAAGGTGTCACAGATGGGGATCTATGGACATCGTTGTCACAGAAGAAAAACCGTCCATGATTCAGTGGAACCGACCGGTACAGTCCGCATAAGAAATGCTGCTGTACTTTCCACAAATCTCTCACGCTTTGGAAATCTCAGGGCAATACCGCACAATCTTTGTGCGGTATTGCCTCAGGACTTGTTTTGTATCTTTGGATACAAACAGCCGCCTCGGGGGATTCTTCTACCCTGAGGAGCACCGGACTGTTTCGGCGTTTCCCCAAAAAGGAGTATTTGAATGAATCAAACAGAAAACAATCGACCGTTAGTGGATGGCGTTCCGGCGTTGGAACGCAAGCTGGAGGAAGTGCGTCGTGCACAGGAGCAGTTTGCAACGTTCTCGCAGGAACAGGTAGACCGGATTTTCCAGGCAGCGGCTCTGGCAGCCAATCACGCCAGACTGCCGCTGGCAAAAATGGCTGTGGAAGAAACCGGTATGGGTGTGGTAGAAGACAAGGTGATCAAGAACAACTATGCCGCCGAGTATATCTACAACGCCTATAAGCACACCAAAACCTGTGGCATTATCGAACAGGATCCCGCTTATGGCACCATGCGGATCGCAGAACCGATCGGGGTAGTGGCTGCGGTCATTCCCACCACCAACCCCACCTCTACCGCGATTTTTAAGTCGCTGATCTGCCTGAAAACCAGAAATGCGATCATCATTTCGCCCCACCCCCGTGCAAAAAAGAGCACGATCGCTGCGGCAAAGATCGTACTGGACGCAGCAGTCAAGGCTGGTGCACCGGAAAATATCATTGGCTGGATCGATGTGCCGTCTTTGGAAATGACCAATACCCTGATGCAGGAGGCAGATATTATTCTGGCTACCGGCGGTCCGGGCATGGTTCGTGCGGCGTATTCCAGCGGGAAACCGGCACTGGGCGTTGGTGCCGGCAACACACCGGCAGTCATTGACGCTTCTGCGGATATTCAGAAAGCAGTCAACTCGATCGTACACTCAAAGACATTCGACAACGGCATGATCTGTGCTTCGGAGCAGTCGGTCATCGTGGATACCGGCATCTATGACACTGTCCGGAAAGAATTCCAGAAGCGTGGCTGCTATTTCCTCACACCGGAGGAAACCGAAAAGGTAAGAAAGACCATTCTCATCAACGGAGCACTGAACAGCAAGATCGTAGGACAGCGGGCGGCTGCCATTGCCGTACTCGCCGGCGTGACGATCCCGCAGGAAACGCGGGTGCTGATCGGGGAAGTGACCTCGGTGGACATCAGCGAAGAATTTGCACATGAAAAACTCTCTCCGGTGCTGGCAATGTATCGCTCGGAGAATTTTGAACAGGCTGTAGCATATGCCGACCAGCTGATCAGGGACGGCGGCTACGGTCATACGGCTTCGCTCTATGTGGACGAAGTCAACCACAGAGAAAAGATCGACCAGTTTGCAGCACGTATGAAAGCGTGCCGTATCGTGATCAATACCCCGTCCTCTCACGGCGGTATCGGCGACTTGTACAACTTTAACCTTGCACCGTCCCTGACGCTGGGCTGCGGCTCTTGGGGCGGCAACTCGGTTTCGGAAAATGTCGGTGTCAAGCACCTACTGAATATCAAGACTGTCGCTGAGAGGAGAGAAAATATGCTGTGGTTCCGCACACCGCAAAAGGTGTACTTCAAAAAAGGCTGCCTGCCGGTGGCTCTGCGTGAGATTGAAGAAGTCCTGCACCGGAAGCGTGCATTTCTGGTAACAGATGAATTCCTGTTCAAAAGCGGCAAGATGAGCTGCATTACGGAACCGCTGCAGAAAATGGGCATTCCGTATCAGGTATTCTCTGATGTACAGTCCGATCCCACACTGGCGTGTGCCAAGGAGGGTGCGGAACTGATGCGGTCGTTCCAGCCGGACGTGATCATTGCACTGGGCGGCGGCTCCGCAATGGACGCAGCAAAGATCATGTGGGTGCTGTATGAACACCCCGATGCAGACTTTGCAGACATGGCAATGCGGTTCCTCGACATTCGCAAGAGAACCTATGAGTTCCCTGAAATGGGCGAAAAGGCATATTTCATTGCAGTGCCGACTTCCTCCGGTACTGGTTCGGAAGTGACACCGTTTGCGGTGATTACCGACGAGGCGACCGGTGCCAAGTATCCGCTGGCAGACTATCAGCTGTTGCCGAACATGGCGATCATTGACACTGACCTGATGATGTCCCAGCCCCGTGGCCTGACTGCGGCTTCCGGTATCGATGCCATGGTACACGCACTGGAAGCATATGCTTCGGTGATGGCAACCGATTTCACCGACGGTCTGGCACTGAAAGCACTGAAGAACATCTTCACCTATCTGCCGGAGTGCTACGAAAACGGCGAACATGCACCGGTGGCACGGGAAAAGATGGCGAATGCTTCCACCATGGCAGGTATGGCGTTTGCCAATGCCTTTCTGGGTGTGTGCCACTCTATGGCACATAAGCTGGGTGCATTCCACCACCTGCCTCATGGCGTGGCAAATGCTCTGCTGATCACCGATATTATGCGGTATAACATTGCAGATGCTCCCCAGAAAATGGGCACTTTCTCTCAGTATCCGTACCCGAACGCTCTGCCCCGCTACTGCGAGTGTGCAAGATTCGTGGGCGTGAACGGCAGCACGGACGAAGAAGTATTCGAAAACTTCCTTGTGAAGATCGAGGAACTGAAAGCACGGGTGGGCATCAAAAAAACCATTCGCGACTACGGCGTGACCGAAGAAGCTTTCCTCGCGACACTGGACGACATGTGCGAACAGGCATTCGATGACCAGTGCACTGGAGCAAATCCCCGTTATCCGCTGATCTCGGAGATCAAGACAATGTATCTCAAGGCGTTCTACGGCGAAGTGCCGGCAGAAGCTGCTGAAGCATAATTCCACTGCGAAAGGAGCGTATCAATGATGGAACCGTTATTGGAAGGGCTGGAGAAAACCAGCTATCGGGAAGGTGATACCCGCGTAAAGGTGTTCGGACACGGCTATCTGAAGTCCGACATTCTGAATGAAGCACTGAATCAGGCAAGAGTAGAAGAAACCGGTCTGCGGATCCCGAAGCTGCTGGAAGTGCGGAAAGCAGACGGCAAGTGGGCGATCGTGACGGAATTCGTGGAAGGGGAAACCCTCCAGTCCATGATGGAACAGCACCCCGACCAGCTGCACAACTATATGGAACAGTTCGTGCTGCTGCAAAAGGAGATCCAGAGCAAGCGTTCGCCGTTGCTGACGAAGCTGAAAGACAAGATGAACCGGAAGATCAGCCAGTCCGGACTGGACGCGACCACCCGCTATGACCTGCATACCCGCCTGAATGCCATGCACGACCACATCAAGGTTTGCCACGGGGATTTTCACCCCAGCAATGTGATCGTGGACAAGGACGGCAGACTGCACGTTATCGACTGGTCCCACGCCACACAGGGAAACGGCAGTGCCGACGCTGCCAGAACATTCCTGCTGTTCAAGCTGGAGGGGAAGGACGACTGGGCAGAGCTGTACCTGAAAATGTTCTGCGACATGAACGATGTGGCAAGACAGTACGTTTCCCAGTGGATGCCTATTGTGGCAGCATCACAGCTGGTGAAGCACAAGCCGGAGGAAAAGGACTTCCTCATGCGTTGGATCGACGTATTCGACTATGAATAAACGCATCAGCAAAATGATGCATCAAGAAGCGAAGCGGACGGGGCGACCTGTCCGCTTTTTGCATGCCGTTTTTTCGAACACTGTGAAAGCCCTCTGTACAATTCCCGAAAAATATGGTATACTGTTGTATATTCAGGGCAATACCGCACAAAGATTGTGCGGTATTGCCTCAGGAAAAGCTGCGTGACAGCTTTCCTTAACGCGAAGGAGGTCAACCCATGACAAACGAACCCTATACCGAGGAAACTGCGGGACAGATCGACCCGCAGAACCCTTTTGAAAATGCATTGGAAAACGCCGCATACCGGACGGATTACCGGCGGTTTCTGCCGCAGATCCTGCTGCCGGACTTTCATATCCCGCTGTTTCCGGAACGGGAGGAGCGTTCCCGCATTCGCCGCCAGATGAACACCGCCGGAGCAGGGGCGTTGCTGGGCTGGAGCAGCCAGCTGTTGTTCCCGCTGACGATCATGGTGCTGCTGCTGTGCATGGACGGCACGGCGGCTTCCTACTTCAACGGCGACCAGTCCGGAGCAATTCACACCATGGAATCATCGGGCATCTACATGGCGTTGCACTGCCTGATCTTCGGGGGAATGAACACGCTGGTGGCATGGCTGGGCTGCCGCCGTATCCGTCAGCCGCTGGGCGGACTGTTCCGGACGACGGATTTTTCCGGCTGGAAAGCCTTTCAGTACATCTGCATCGGCTTCGCATTGCAGCAGCTTTCCGTGGTGCTGTACGCGGTGACAAAGCTGCTGCATCTGGAACTGCCGGAAGCATCTTTCGACTATTTCCAAAGTACCCAGTCCATGCTGCTGGCATTGCTGTATACCTGTGTGCTGGCTCCGGTGACAGAGGAACTGCTGTTCCGCGGCTTCCTGATGAAAAGCCTGTCGGCGGTCAGCGTCCGCTTCGGAATCGTCACCAGTGCCCTGCTGTTCGGGCTGATGCACGGCAATTTCCAGCAGTTTATTCTGGGCTTCGTCATGGGGCTGTTTCTGGGGAAGATCGTGGCACGGCATAACTCTCTGCTGCCGTCCATACTGGTGCACATGGCAGTGAATACCAACAGCATGGTGCTGTCACTGCTACAGGAGAAGCTGCCGGAGAAAGTCGCCAATGTGGGAATCCTGCCGTTTGGTATGGCGGTACTGGCGTTTTCGATCATGGGCGTGTTGTTCTGGCTGCTGTACGAACGCCGCCAGCCCCTGCCGTATCCCACCCAGAAGCAGGCGACCCGAAGCCGCACCGCGATGTTCTCGCCGGTGCTGGTGCTGGCTGTAGTCGTGCTGGCGGGATTTATGGTGTTCCTGGCAGTGCGTGGGGCGAATGGGTGAGAGCCTCTTTCGTGAAATCATTTGCTTGATGTGTAAGGTTTACGGAGTTACCCCTCAGTCAAGCCTACGGCTTGCCAGCTCAGCACAAGGCACGCCCTTCGGGTGCCCTAAAGGGGAGCCTAGCAATACAAGCTTGCAAACGCCGTATGAAATAAAGTTACCCCACTTACATAAGAAAAATACTTGAATATCAACATTACCGATACAGGCAAGGGCAACTATCGGCGTTGGCAAGCCACAGGCGGACAGCGAGGGCAACGAGCGAATTCCGCCGGACGGTTTTGACATGGTTGCACTAGAACACACAAACAGTTTACGCAACAGGCTCCCCTGAAAGGGGAGCTGGCAGCCATAGGCTGACTGAGGGGTTTCTTCCGTGAAATCTGAAACAGGAGTAAAAGATTTCAGCAGAACCCCTCCACCAGCTTCGCTGGTCCCCCTCCCCTTTCAGGGGAGGCTTATGCACAAGTCTGCGGGGCGATGTGGGCATCGCTCTCTACACATTCCAAGAGGTTCTTTCGTAAAATCCAATGCTGCAAAAATAAAAAAATCCCCCTGCACTCGCAGAGGGATTTTTGCATATCCGATTTATTTTCTAAAACGTCAGAATAAAGCATATCCAGTGTTCGTATTCCGAATCCACCTGTATGCGAATCTTATGGGCATCGGCAATGCTCTGAGCGATAGACAGCCCCAGACCATAACCGCCGGTGGCTCTGGCACGGGACGCGTCGCTGCGGTAGAACCGCTGGAAGATCTTCTCCTTTTCCGACTCCGGAATGCCCTTGCCGGTGTTATAGACCTTCAGCGTTTTCTTGTTCTGTACCTGTTGCAGCGTCACCCGAATTTCTCCGTGTTCCTTGCTGTATTTCAGGGCGTTGTCCATGAAGATACCCACCAGCTGTTTGATCTGGTCGGGGTTGCCGTGGTAGGAAATGTCCTCCTGTATCTCCAGTTCCAGCTGCTTTTCCTGCTCGAACGCCTGCCCCTCAAAAGGCAGTGCCGCACCGGAAACAGCTTCGCTCAAAGAAAAGTCTACGAAATCTTTTTCCTTGTCCCCCATTTCCAGCTTGGTCAGGTTCATCATCTCACCCACCAGCACCCGCATTCGCTCCGCCTGCGACTGGATATAGCTGAGCCATTTGTTCTCCCCGATCTCGTCGTGGAGAATGTCCACGTTGGCGGAAATGATCGTCAAGGGCGTTTTCAGTTCGTGCCCCGCATCGGAGATAAACTGCCGCTGGCGTTCAAAGGTTTCCTGCATGGGACGCATGGCTCGTTTGGTCAGGATCATGGTCAGCAAAAATACCACGCCCTCCATCAGCAGGAACACCAGAATGCTGACCAGCAGCACCTTGTGCAGCAGCAGCTGTTCCGCACTGCGGTCGGAAAATACTACCAGCGTTCCCTTGTCGTAATCCTTGCGGAAATATTGCAGGCTGCCGTACCAGCCGTCTGTCTTTCCCTTTTCCAGCACGTAGTCCAGCATTGTCTGTGCATCGTCCTCGGTGTAGTTTTCCGTACCGTCCAGCCGCATCAGCATGCCCTCGGCGTTGGCAAAACAGAGAAAGTGGTCGATCGTCACCACGTCGCCCCGTTTATCCGGAAACGGCGGAGCATTCCGACCGCTGTCGTTCATGGGCACAGACTGTGCCAGACTTGCCAGCGGCATGGCGTAGAGCACCGGCTGCCGGGCAGCGTAATTTTCCCTGTTGTCCTCGTAGTCATGAGGCGGATCGTCCCAGCCCCACCACGGCGGCGGATCCGGCGGCAGATCCGGCTCTGTCTGACGAGGAGGATCAGGCTGAGGCGGCTGTGTTGCTGCGGGCTTTGTTTCACGTGAAACAACCGCCTTGGTAGTCGTAACAGGAGCCTTGGTCTGCCGTGCGGTGGTTGCCCTTGGGGCTGCCGTCGTTGCCTTGGGAGCAGCTGTCTGCCGGGGCGTGGGTGGCTGTGTCTGCACTGCCGCCGGAGCCGGAGCACCGCTTCCTGCCGCCTTGGTTTCCGCAGGAGCACATTCCGTCTGGACGGTGGTAGTTTCCGCAGTAGTGGTGGTGCTGGCTGTGGTAGTAACTGTAGTTTTCGTGGAAGTATCCGAGCCGGCAGCCGGAACAGCGTCTGTGGTTTCCTGCGGCTGTTTTCCGTCCGGCGGAGCACCGTCCGGCATTTGCCGCACAGCAGTTTCACTGATTGCGATCTGCTCCAGCAGGTTCCGTGTCTGGTTGTAGCTCATGGCTTCGGTAATCACATTCAGGGCAATCAACGGGATCAGGAGCACCGTTGTCAGCATCGCCATGGTAATGCAGATAAACTGCCGCCGCACCCGCCGGATCATGCTT
>ENA-OVFR01000893-OVFR01000893.1-human-gut-metagenome-genome-assembly--contig:-NODE-893-length-16869-cov-7.454978_pt1 | contig 16869 bp, 9 predicted proteins | sample MGYA00237762_ERZ505403 | MGnify/ENA primary metagenome ERZ505403 (study PRJEB26158, sample SAMN06016376) | human gut metagenome | biome: human gut; feature: ankylosing spondylitis patient; material... | reverse complement strand
CGTAGTCAGCATGTCCAGGACAGTCAACGTGTGCGTAATGTCTCTTCTCTGTCTCATACTCAACGTGAGCTGTAGAAATTGTGATTCCACGCTCTCTCTCCTCTGGAGCCTTATCAATGTTAGCGAAATCTGTAGCTGTGTTACCAGCGACACGAGCTGCTAATACTGCTGTAATAGCTGCTGTTAAAGTTGTTTTACCATGATCTACGTGACCGATGGTACCAATATTACAATGTGGTTTTGTTCTTTCAAATTTAGCCTTTGCCATTTTGAAATGTCCTCCTTCATTTTATGCCCGGTTTTGGGCTTGTTTTTATGGTTTTAGGTTGTCAAACCGACTAACTCGATTATAGCGAATAATCAGCTATATTTCAAGCTTTTTCTATTATTTTGCCTTATTAGACAGAAGCTTCTCCTGTACGTTCTTTGGAACTGGCTCATACTTCTCGAAGAACATAGAGTAGTTACCACGACCCTGTGTCTTAGAACGTAAGTCTGTTGAGTATCCGAACATCTCAGCAAGTGGTACATAAGCGTGTACAATCTTACCGCCGCCCAGATCATCCATACCTTCGATACGTCCACGACGGGAGTTAACGTCACCGATAACATCTCCCATGTACTCTTCCGGCATAGTAATCTCAACTTTCATGATAGGCTCAAGTAATACTGGAGCTGCCTTAGCCATAGCTTCCTTGAAACACATAGATCCGGCAATATGGAATGCCATCTCGGAAGAATCGACTTCATGGTAAGATCCGTCATATACGGTAGCATGGATACCTACAACAGGGAATCCGCCAAGGGAACCAGCCTTTGTAGCTTCCTCAATACCTTCACCGATTGCTGGGATGTATTCCTTCGGAATAGCACCACCGACAACCTCGGAATCGAACTTGAACAGTTCTTCTCCGTTGGCATCCATCGGCTCGAAACGTACCTTACAATGTCCGTACTGTCCACGACCACCGGACTGCTTAGCGTACTTGTATTCCTGATCAACAGCCTTTGTAAATGTCTCTTTGTATGCTACCTGAGGAGCACCTACGTTTGCTTCTACCTTGAACTCACGAAGCAGACGGTCAACGATGATCTCCAGATGTAACTCACCCATTCCGGCAATGATTGTCTGACCAGTTTCCTGATCTGTATGTGCACGGAATGTAGGATCTTCTTCAGCAAGTTTTGCTAATGCTTCACCTAACTTGCCCTGTCCAGCTTTTGTTTTAGGCTCAATTGCGAGCTCGATAACTGGCTCTGGGAATTCCATAGACTCAAGGATAACCGGATGCTGCTCATCACAGATGGTATCACCGGTAGTAGTGAACTTAAATCCAACTGCTGCTGCGATATCACCAGAGTAAACAATGTCTAACTCCTGTCTCTTGTTTGCATGCATCTGAAGAATACGTCCAACACGTTCCTTCTTATCCTTTGTTGCATTTAACACGTAAGAACCAGACTTACATGTTCCGGAATAAACACGGAAGTAAGCAAGTTTTCCTACGAATGGATCTGCCATAATCTTGAATGCAAGAGCTGCGAAAGGCTCATCATCAGATGAATGTCTCTCGATCTCGTTGCCATCCAGGTCAACACCCTTGATTGCAGGGATGTCTGTTGGAGCTGGCATATATTCGATAATAGCATCCAGTAACTTCTGAACACCCTTGTTTCTGTATGCAGAACCACAGCAAACAGGCACTGCCGTACACTCACATGTTCCTTTACGAAGAACCTTCTTCATATCATCAACGGATGGCTCTTCGCCCTCAAGGTACTGCATCATTAAATCGTCATCTAACTCACAGATCTTCTCAATGAGTTCTGTACGATACTCTGCTGCCTGATCAGCCATATCTCCAAGATCATCTGTAACAGTGATGTTATCACCCTTCTCATCGTTGTAGATATATGCTTTCATCTCGAACAGATCAATGATTCCCTTGAAATCATCTTCTTTACCGATTGGTAACTGAAGAACGATTGCGTTCTTTCCTAATCTCTCACGGATCTGATCTACAGCGCCGTAAAAGTTTGCACCTAAGATATCCATCTTATTGATGAATGCCATACGAGGTACATTGTATGTGTCAGCCTGACGCCAAACGTTCTCTGACTGAGGCTCAACACCACCCTTTGCACAGAACACACCAACTGCGCCATCAAGTACACGGAGTGAACGCTCAACTTCTACTGTGAAGTCAACGTGGCCCGGTGTGTCGATGATGTTGATACGATGCTCAAGTGCTCCTGGCTTTGGTTTAGTGAACTCTTCAAGTGTCCAGTGACATGTTGTAGCGGCAGAAGTAATTGTAATACCTCTTTCCTGCTCCTGCTCCATCCAGTCCATGGTAGCAGTACCTTCGTGAGTATCACCAATCTTATAGTTAACACCAGTATAGTATAAGATACGCTCTGTAAGAGTTGTCTTACCTGCATCGATATGAGCCATAATACCAATGTTTCTTGTTCTGTCCAATGGATATTCTCTTCCAGCCAACGGATTGTCCTCCTTTTGCTATTTTTCGTAACACATCTATTGTGTCCCATATACACATAAGCATGCATACAAATGCATTCTCACACAGACAATTAGAATCTGTAGTGAGCGAATGCCTTGTTTGCCTCTGCCATCTTGTGCATGTCTTCTTTTCTCTTTACAGATGCACCTGTGTTGTTAGCTGCATCCATGATCTCCTTCGCAAGTCTTTCTTCCATAGTCTTCTCACTTCTTGCACGTGAGAAAGCTGTTAACCAACGAAGTCCGAGAGCCTGTCTTCTGTCAGGTCTTACATCGATAGGTACCTGGTATGTTGCACCACCGATACGTCTAGCCTTAACCTCGAGGAGTGGCATGATGTTGTTCATAGCCTCTTCGAATACCTCTAATGCAGGCTTACCAGTCTCTTCTGCGATACGATCAAATGCACCGTAGACGATCTTCTGTGCTACACCCTTCTTACCATCTAACATAATGTTGTTGATAAGCTTTGTAACGACCTTATTGTTGTAAATTGGATCCGCTAATACGTCTCTCTTTGCGATATGTCCTTTACGTGGCACGGTTCTTCCCTCCTTAATTATTTATTAAATCTTCGGTACTCACATTCTCTCTATAATTATGGAATGTGTTCGTGCTGTTATCTGTCTTAACTGTTTCTATCTGAATTATTATCTATATAAAAACATGACCTTACCAGCACAAATTAGAATTGTGTTCTAGCATGTTTTATTTTGCATCCTTAGGACGCTTTGCACCATACTTTGAACGAGCCTGACGTCTCTTTGCTACACCTGCTGTATCAAGAGTACCTCTGATGATATGGTATCTTGTACCAGGTAAGTCCTTTACTCTTCCACCACGGATAAGTACAACGCTATGCTCCTGAAGGTTATGACCCTCACCTGGGATATAACTTGTTACTTCGATTCCGTTTGAAAGACGTACTCTGGCGATCTTTCTAAGAGCTGAGTTAGGCTTCTTAGGAGTAGCTGTCTTAACTGCTGTACAAACTCCTCTCTTCTGTGGTGAGCTTGTCTCTACTGGCTTCTTCTTAAGTGAGTTGAAACTTCTCTGAAGAGCTGGTGCAGTTGACTTCTTCTCTACTGTCTGTCTTCCTTTTCTAACTAACTGGTTAAATGTTGGCATGTTTTCACCTCCTGTATATAAATTAAAAATGATAAAGCATGTTTTTACGCATGCTTTATCATTATATAGTCGAGTATTTTCTCTGTCAAGCATTTATTTGACAAATATTTTCTTAACGAACTCAAAGACTCTCTCTGTTTCCATTGCCAGTCTGGCTTGATCAAATTCTGTATAACCTTCATTTACAAGAAACGCCTGTCCCATTATATATTTGTGCATTTCCTCATTTATCTGATCTGCAACAATCTCATCACAGTGAAGTGTCTCAACTAACATCTTCTCTGTCCTGGTATCCTTAAACAGTCCATGTCCCGAGTCATTGTCTGCAACGAGCTGTCTGAACAACACCCTCTCACTGTCTGCAAACTCACAGACAATAGTGGTCTGGCTGACATAATCCGCATTCTCTTTCTTACACAGACTTGTCTTCAGGGAACCGTAAACCTCATTTATACGCTCTGTTGTAATCTCTATAACGGCTCCCATATCAACAAAATTCTCATATATTGGTTGTGTTGAACAGGAAATCTCTTTTGCCAGTTTTCTTGCTGTTATTGCGGCAATTCCTTCTCTTCTGGCAAGGTTATACGCCGCTTCTAATATACCTTCTTTATTGATTTTCTTTACAGCAGCCATATTATTCCATTTCTTTCTTACTAAATATTTCCAAAAAGAAATCCGGCATATCCTATTTCTCACAGGTATATCTGAATACCTTTATGAGAAATTGACATATCCCGGATTCCCCTTATATCCTTCATGTCGAGCAGCTTCGCAGCCACTACTTTTTTATATACATCCAAGCAAATGAGTGATTACTCTTCGTCAGCATCTCCGGCTGTATCGAGGGTCTCAAATACGATCTCCTCTGAATTTACATTCTCTAACTCTTCGTAATCATCTGTATCCTCATCTTCATCAAAGAAGTTAAGCTCTTCCATATCAGTGTCAAGCTTTACTGAACGATATCTCTTCATTCCTGTACCAGCAGGTATAAGCTTTCCGATGATAACGTTTTCCTTAAGTCCGATAAGCGGATCAACCTTACTCTTAATCGCAGCATCTGTAAGAACCTTTGTTGTCTCCTGGAATGATGCAGCCGACATAAATGAATCAGTTGCAAGTGATGCCTTTGTTATACCAAGCATTATCTGTGTTCCAGTTGCAGGCTCCTTGCCCTCTGCGATAAGCTTCTCATTTGTATCTTCAAACTCAAGCAGATCTGCCTGTGTTCCTGGAAGATAATCTGAATCTCCCGGCTCATCAATTATGATCTTCTTAAGCATCTGTCTTACGATGATCTCAATGTGCTTATCATTGATATCAACACCCTGAAGTCTGTAAACCTTCTGAACCTCACGGAGCATGTAATCCTGAACTGCACGAACACCCTTTATCTTAAGGATATCATGTGGATTAACTGATCCCTCTGTAAGTTCATCACCAGCCTCAAGTACCTGATCATCAAGAACTCTGATACGTGAACCATAAGGAATAAGATATGCCTTTGACTCACCTGTCTCATCGTTTGTTATGACAACCTCTCTCTTCTTCTTGTTGTCACGGAGCTGTACCTTTCCGCCAAACTCTGCAATGATTGCAAGTCCCTTTGGCTTTCTGGCCTCGAAAAGCTCCTCAACTCTTGGAAGACCCTGTGTGATATCGCCACCGGCAACACCACCTGTATGGAATGTTCTCATTGTAAGCTGTGTACCAGGCTCACCAATTGACTGTGCAGCGATAATTCCAACTGACTCACCAACCTGTACAGGCATTCCTGTTGCCATGTTCGCACCGTAGCACTTTGCACACACACCGAGGTGTGACTTACATGTGAGGACTGTTCTGATCTTAAGCTTTGCATCTGATCTTACAACTTCGTTTCCATCGTCATCCTTAACGGTGAATGGAACGCCGTTGGCATCGACACCCTTCTTAACAATGAGCTCAGCTCTCTTAGGAGTTACCATATGATTTATCTTGACAAGCATGTTGCCCTCTGCATCATATACAGACTCTGCAAGGTAACGTCCTGTGATTCTCTCCTGAAACTCCTCGATCATTTCCTTGCCCTCTCTGAAGGCCTCAATGACCATACCCGGAATTGAATCTCTTCCTATACTACAATCAGGCTCTCTGATTATAAGATCCTGTGATACATCTACAAGTCGTCTTGTCAGGTATCCTGAATCGGCTGTACGAAGAGCTGTATCTGACAGACCCTTACGAGCACCATGCGCCGAAATGAAATACTCCAGAACGTCAAGTCCCTCTCGGAAGTTAGACTTGATTGGGAGCTCAATGGTCTTACCTGTTGTATCTGCCATCAGTCCTCGCATACCTGCAAGCTGCTTGATCTGCTGATTAGAACCACGGGCTCCAGAATCAGCCATCATGAATATATTGTTATATTTATCAAGACCTGCGAACAGGAGATCCTGCAGATGCTTATCTGCCTTCTCCCAGATCTTAACTACTGCCTGATATCTCTCCTCGTCTGATACAAGACCACGTCTGAACTTCTTGGTGATCTGGTCAACGAGCTTCTGTGCATCCTCAAGGATATCCTTCTTCTCATCAGGCACCTTCATATCTGAAATAGATACTGATATAGCACTTCTTGTTGAATACTTATATCCTATTGCCTTGACATCATCAAGAACCTCTGCAGTCTTTGTTGCACCGTGTGTATTGATACACTTGTCAAGGATTGGCTTGAGCTGCTTCTTTCCTACATGGAAATCTATCTCAAGCTTCAGAGCGTTCTCACGAACAGTTCTGTCTACATATCCGAGATCCTGTGGAATGATCTCATTGAAGAGGAGCTTTCCAAGTGTTGTATCGATAACACCTGTAACTTCCTCGCCCTCGAACTCACCGGTTCTTCTTACATGGATCTTGGTGTGAAGTGTAATTCCACCATTCTCATATGCAAGTATTGCCTCATTCTTGGACTTAAAATATCTTCCCTCTCCGATCTCGCCTTCCTTTTCCATTGTCAGATAGTAGATACCAAGTACCATATCCTGTGAAGGAACGGCAACAGGCGCACCATCTGATGGCTTCAGCAGGTTGTTAGGTGAAAGCAGAAGGAATCTACACTCAGCCTGTGCCTCTACTGTAAGTGGAAGATGGACAGCCATCTGATCTCCATCGAAATCGGCATTGAAGGCTGTACATACGAGTGGGTGAAGCTTTATAGCCTTACCGCCTACAAGCACTGGCTCAAATGCCTGGATTCCAAGTCTGTGAAGTGTAGGGGCACGGTTAAGCATAACCGGATGCTCCTTGATGACATCCTCAAGAATGTCCCAAACCTGTGGCTCAAGCTTCTCTACCATCTTCTTTGCCTGCTTGATATTGTTTGCCTTACCTGTAGCTGTAAGCTCCTTCATAACAAATGGCTTGAACAGCTCGATAGCCATCTCCTTAGGGAGACCGCACTGGTAAATCTTAAGCTCTGGTCCAACTACGATAACTGAACGTCCTGAGTAGTCAACTCGCTTACCAAGAAGGTTCTGACGGAAACGTCCCTGCTTACCTTTCAGCATCTCTGAAAGTGACTTCAGTGCTCTGTTACCAGGGCCTGTTACCGCACGTCCACGTCTACCGTTATCTATAAGTGCATCAACTGCCTCCTGAAGCATTCTCTTCTCATTTCTCACGATGATCTCAGGAGCACCGAGATCAAGGAGTCTGCGGAGACGATTATTTCTGTTGATGATTCTTCTGTACAGATCGTTGAGATCTGATGTTGCAAATCTTCCACCTTCAAGCTGTACCATAGGTCTGATATCTGGTGGGATAACAGGTATTACATTCATGATCATCCACTCAGGTCTGTTCTCTGATGTTCTGAATGCCTCCATTACCTCAAGTCTCTTGATGATCCTTGTACGCTTCTGGCCGCTGCATGTCTCAAGCTCTTTCTTAAGCTCTGCGCTCTCGGCATCAAGGTCTATTGCCTTGAGAAGCTTCTGTATAGCCTCTGCGCCCATCTCTGCAACGAATGAACCGTAACCATACTCCTTCTCTGCCTCTCTGAACTCCTGCTCGTTGAGGATCTGCTTGTAAGCAAGCGGAGTATCCTTTGGATCTGTTACTATATATGATGAGAAGTACAGTACCTTCTCAAGCACTCTTGGTGATATATCAAGGATCAGTCCCATACGGCTAGGGATTCCCTTGAAGTACCATATATGTGATACAGGAGCAGCGAGCTCAATATGTCCCATACGCTCTCTACGAACGTTGGACTTTGTTACCTCAACTCCACACTTATCACACACGATTCCCTTGAATCTGATCTTCTTGTACTTACCACAATTACACTCCCAGTCCTTCTGTGGTCCAAATATTCTCTCACAGAACAGACCGTCCTTCTCAGGCTTAAGTGTTCTATAGTTGATAGTCTCAGGGCGCTTTACCTCACCATGTGACCATTCTCTTATCTTTTCAGGAGATGCAAGTCCGATTTTTATTGCGTCAAAGTTCAATGACTTTTCCTGTTCTGCATTGTCTACATTGTATTCTGGCATCTTACAAAGCTCCTTTCTTATTCTTCCTCATTATTATCCATATAATCTGAATCGCCGAGGTCTTCCATATCACTTATATCGCCGTTCTCATCAACCTCTGAGAATCCGCTTGCCTGAAGCTCATCTGCGTCATCGCCTCTGAACACCTCAGGTGCATCGCTCTCATCCATATCATCGTCTCTGTCTGATGATCTGTCGCTGAGAAGTCTCTTGATACTTGTGTTGTAATCATAAGCTTCCATGGTCTCGCTGAGATCAACTTCAACCATCTTCTTGTTGCCTTCCTCGTCCTCTTCCTCTCTTACGACTCTTACATCAAGTCCGAGAGCCTGGAACTCCTTGAGAAGTACCTTGAATGACTCAGGCACACCAGGTGCTGGTATATTGTCGCCCTTGATAATAGCCTCATATGTCTTAACACGTCCTACAACATCATCAGACTTAACTGTCAGAATCTCCTGCAGTGTGTATGAAGCACCATAAGCCTCAAGAGCCCAAACCTCCATCTCTCCGAAACGCTGTCCACCGAACTGAGCTTTACCACCCAGTGGCTGCTGTGTTACCAGTGAGTATGGACCGGTTGAACGAGCATGGATCTTATCATCAACCAGATGGTGCAGCTTGAGGTAATGCATGTAACCGATAGTTACAGGGGCATCAAAGTTCTCACCTGTTCTACCATCACGGAGCTGAACCTTACCTGTTCTGTTGATAGGCACGCCCTTCCACTCTGCTCTGTGGTCTCTGTTCGTGTAGAGGTAATCCATAACCTCAGGCTTTACTGTATCCTTGTACTTAGCCTCGAAGTCTTCCCATGTACCATTTGCATAGTCATTGGCCATCTCCAGTGTATCCATGATGTCAAACTCTGTAGCACCATTGAATACAGGAGTGGATACCTTGAATCCAAGAACCTGTGAAGCAAGTCCGAGATGGATCTCGAGGACCTGTCCGATGTTCATTCGTGAAGGAACGCCCAGTGGGTTAAGCACGATATCAAGAGGACGTCCGTTTGGAAGGAATGGCATATCCTCAACAGGGAGCACTCGTGAAACTACACCCTTGTTACCATGACGACCAGCCATCTTATCTCCGACCTGGATCTTTCTCTTCTGTGCTATATATACTCTGACCTTCTTGTCTACGCCTGCCGGAAGATCGTCTCCATCAGCACGTGTAAATACCTTTGCATCTATAACAATACCGAATGCTCCGTGTGGAACCTTCAGTGATGTATCTCTTACCTCTCTTGCCTTCTCACCGAAGATGGCACGAAGAAGTCTCTCCTCTGCTGTCAGCTCAGTCTCTCCCTTTGGAGTAACCTTTCCAACGAGGATATCACCGGCACGAACCTCTGCGCCGATTCTGATGATACCATTCTCATCAAGATCCTTGAGGACATCATTTGACAGACCTGCAAGATCTCTTGTGATCTCCTCCTTACCAAGCTTAGTATCACGAGCCTCACACTCGTATTTCTCTATATGAATTGATGTGTATACATCATCCTGTACAAGTCTCTCGCTGAGAAGAACCGCATCCTCGTAGTTGTAACCTTCCCATGTCATGAAACCGATCAGTGGGTTCTTACCAAGTGCGATCTCTCCGCCAGATGTTGAAGGGCCATCTGCGATAACCTCTCCAGCCTTTACGTGGTCACCCTTGAACACGATAGGTCTCTGGTTCATACAGTTACCCTGGTTGCTTCGTGCAAACTTGATGATGTGATATACATCCTTTGTTCCATCCTCATCTGCTCTTACACAGACCTCTGTGCTGTTTGAATATTCTACAACACCGTCTCTCTTGGCAACGACGCAGACACCTGAATCTACAGCAGCCTTTGCCTCCATACCTGTTCCAACCACTGCTGACTCTGTCATCATAAGAGGAACCGCCTGACGCTGCATGTTTGATCCCATGAGGGCACGGTTAGCATCATCGTTCTGAAGGAATGGGATCATCGATGTAGCAACTGAGAATACCATCTTAGGTGATACATCCATGAGATCAACCTTTGACTTAGGGAACTCGGTTGTATCAGCTCTGAATCTTCCTGATACATTGTTCTTGACAAAGTGTCCATTCTCATCTATAGGCTCATTAGCCTGTACTACTCTGTATCTGTCCTCCTCGTCTGCTGTAAGGTAAACAACCTCATCTGTAACAACAGGGTTAGAAGGATCTGTCTTATCAAGCTTTCTATATGGAGCCTCAACGAAACCATACTCGTTGATACGCGCATATGTAGCCAGTGAGTTGATAAGTCCGATGTTAGGACCCTCAGGGGTCTCGATAGGACACATTCTACCGTAGTGTGTGTAGTGTACATCTCGGACCTCGAATCCGGCTCTGTCTCGTGAAAGTCCACCAGGGCCAAGGGCTGAAAGTCTTCTCTTATGAGTCAGCTCTGACAGAGGGTTATTCTGATCCATGAACTGAGACAGCGGAGAGGAGCCGAAGAACTCCTTGATGGCGGCGACCACAGGACGGATATTGATGAGGGCCTGCGGGGTGATGACGCTCTGATCCTGGCTCTGCAGGGTCATGCGCTCACGGATGACGCGCTCCATGCGGGAGAAGCCGATGCGGAACTGGTTCTGCAGCAGCTCGCCCACGCTGCGGATGCGGCGGTTGCCCAGATGGTCGATATCATCGGTGGTGCCAATATTGTGGCCCAGACCGTTCAGGTAGTTGATGGAAGCCAGAATATCGGCGACCGTAACGGTGCGGCCGATCAGCTGGTCGTGGTTGCGGCGCAGCATCTCCTTCTGCTCTTCCACATCAGAGGTGGTGTCGAGGATCTTCTTGATCTCATCAAAGGAGCAGCGCTCGTTGATGCCGCACTCCTTCACGTCGAAGGAGAAGAAGCCCTGTGCATCCACACAGCCGTTGGTGATGACCTTGATCTTCCGGCTCTCTTCCTTCATGGGATCGTCGAGCTTCAGCACGACCAGATTCACACCGGCATTGTCAGCCTTCTCAGCCAGCTCGCGGGTGATCTTGGCACCAGCCTCGATCAGGATCTCGCCGGTCAGCGGAGCGACCACATTCTCAGCAGCCACCTGACCGGTGATGCGGCGGGCCAGAGACAGCTTCTTGTTCATCTTATAACGGCCGAAACGAGACAGGTCATAACGGCGCGGGTCGAAGAACAGCATGTTGATCTGGCTGGTAGCAGACTCCACCGTGGGAGGCTCGCCGGGGCGCAGCTTGCGGTAGACTTCCAGCAGGCCCTCTTCCTGATTCTTGGTGGTATCCTTTTCCAGAGTAGCGAGGATGCGCTCATCGTCGCCAAAGAAGTTCAGGATGTCCTCGTTGGTGGACAGGCCCAGTGCACGGCACAGCACGGTGACAGGCAGCTTGCGGTTCTTATCGATACGGACATAGAACACATCGGAAGCATCGGTCTCGTACTCCAGCCATGCACCACGGTTGGGGTTCATGGTGGCGCTGTACAGGTCGTTGCCCACCTTATCCTTGGCATCGCCGTAGAACACGCCAGGAGAACGCACCAGCTGGCTGACGATAGCACGCTCTGCACCGTTGATCACAAAGGTGCCGGCATCGGTCATCAGCGGGAAATCGCCCATGAAGATCTCCTGATCCTTCACTTCGCCGGTCTCCTTGTTCAGCAGACGGGCGGTGACGCGCAGGGGTGCTGCATAGGTCACGTCGCGCTCCTTGCACTCCTTGATGCTGTACTTCGGCTCCTTATCCAGGCGGAAGTCCACAAAGCTCAGTGCCAGATTGCCGGTGTAGTCCTCAATGGTGCCGATATCGTGGAAGACCTCTTTCAGGCCCTCGTCCAGGAACCACTGATAAGAGTTCTTCTGGACCTCGATCAGGTTCGGCATACTGATGACTTCGTCGATGTGGGAGAAGCTCATGCGCTCGGTTTTGCCGAGCTTTACGGGCTTGACTTTCATCATAAAATCAACCACTCCTTACTTTTATACTCTACGGGATGTCGTATACACGGGTCAAATTTGAGCAGACACACATAATTCGACCCGCGTCGAAGGGAACGTTTCGGCGTTTTTCACAAACTTTTCGGTTTGACCCGTCCAGCCGCCGCCTGCGTATTCCCCTTTTTGGCGCACTAGTCCATTATGTGATACTAATGCAGTATACACCCTAAAAGCCTTGCTGTCAAGCCATTTTTCAGATTTTTGCCAAAACAAATTTATTTTTTCTTTCATTTTCGCACGCCCGGTAGCGTGTTGTGTTTTGCTGTTTTAGGGCTTGATTTTTTTATTTTGCACGTTCCTGTTCATAATCCCCTTGTGCAATTTGTCTATCTTTGCCCTTGTGTTTTGGCGTATTACTTTTACAGTCGGATATGCCCGTTTTCCCTTGCGGCCCTTTTTTGTGAAAAAGCAGCTCAGAAAAGCTCGCAGGCTTTTCTGAGCTGCAAATATAAAAATAATGTTTCCTCTAATATTGCCAGAGCGCAAGCGGCGGCAATTATGATCGTTCACTCATCCAGATAATCCCGCAGGCGTTTTGCACGGCTGGGATGCCGCAGCTTGCGCAGGGCCTTGGCTTCGATCTGCCGCACCCGCTCCCGGGTCACATTGAACTCCTTACCCAGCTCTTCCAGCGTGTGTGCCCGGCCATCCTCCAGCCCGAAGCGCAGTGCGATCACCCGCTCTTCCCTCGGTGTCAGGCTTTTGAGCACGCTGAACAGTTCCCGCCGCAGCAGCTGCCGCCCGGCTTCATCCACCGGGACGCCTGCATCCTCGTCCTGAATAAAATCTTCAAGGTGGGCATCCTCTTCCTCGCCCACCGGCGTTTCCAAGCTGATGGGGTCCTGCGCCAGCTGCAGTAATTCCCGCACACGGTCCGGCTCCATGTCCAGCTGAACAGCGATCTCTTCCGCGGTAGGCTCCCGGCCATTTTTCCGCAGCAGGTCACCCGTCGTCTTTTTGACCCGGTTGATGCTCTCCACAAGGTGCACCGGGATGCGGATAGTCCTCCCCTGATCCGCAATGGCGCGGGTGATGGACTGACGGATCCACCACGTGGCATAGGTGGAAAATTTGAAGCCGCGCTCCGGCTCAAACTTTTCCGCCGCCTTCATCAGACCGAGATTGCCTTCCTGAATGAGATCCAGAAACGGCAGGCCCCGCCCTGCATAGCGCTTTGCCACCGACACCACCAGCCGCAGGTTCGCTTCGCTGAGCTTCCGCCGGGCATCCTCGTCCCCGGCCTGCGCGGCACGGGCAAGCTCCGTTTCCTGTTCTGCCGTCAGCAGCGGCACCCGGCCGATCTCCTTCAAATAGGCCTTTACCGGGTCGTCCAGCGCCACCCCCTCTGCCGAAAGCTCATGTTCCAGCCTGCCGATCTGCGTTTCATCCAACGCAGGCAGGTCCGCTTCCTCTTCGGTCAGGTGCACGCCGCGGGCCTCCAGTGCCGTATACAGCTCGTCCAGCTGCGCCACATCGTAATCCTGTTCGTCCATGGCACGGCTGATCTGCTCCGGTGTCAGGGCATGGTGGCGTGCCCGCGCGGCCAGTGTTCTGGCCAATTCCTCCGTTTGCGACAATTTCTGCATGGTTCCTGCTCCTTTCCTCTCCTGCTCCAGCCGGAGGGGAAAGCAGGGATCATTCTTCTACAGGCACATTTCCCTGCTTCTTTTCGCGCATCGACTGGAGGTAATCACTCAGTTCCTCATTGGACATATGCGCCGCCTTGCCTGCCATGGGCATTCCCCGGGCAATGCGGTCCAGATACAGCCGGATATCATCCGGCGTACAATTCACATCGCTGTATTGTGCCGCAAGATGGCTCAGTTCATTCAGCGCTTCTTCGCTTACAAAAGCGCGCAGCGTGGTCAGGCTGATCTCAATGCCCTCCTGTCGGCAGCGCAGCATGGCTTCAAACAGCTCCTTCTGCTGCGGCAGCACGAACTGTTCTGCGGTCAGCTGCCCCTGCACCAGATCGATATAGTGCGGCTCCCGCAGTATGGCCGCCAGCAGCCGCTGCTGTGCACTGGCAATGCCCAGCGCCTGACTGCCTCCTGCACTGTACGGCACGTTGATCTGATTCATCTCACCGGACTTGAGCGCCTGCTGCTTTTTCTCCCAGCGGTGCTTGCTGCCCGCCCTCTTCACGGCGGTCTCCAGCTGGGTCATGATAGCTGTTTTGGAGATGTTGGTCTCCTCAGCCAGACGCCCCGCATACACTTCCTGCTCGGTAGGGTTGGAGCGCTCTGCCAGCATATTCACAGCTTCCTTCACGTATTCCAGCCGCTGGGCATCCTGTGCCAGATCATACTGGCTGCGCAGACGGCCCAGCCGGAAGTCCAGTGCATTGCCCACACCATCCAGCAGGGCTTTGAATCGCTCTGCGCCATACTTTTTGATGTACTCGTCCGGGTCCTTTGCACCGGGGATCTGCAGCACGCCCACCTTTACCGGGCTGTTGCGGAACAGTTCCAGCGAGCGCAGCGTGGCCTTCTGGCCTGCTTCGTCCGAATCGTAGCTCAGGATCACCTCGTCAGCATACTCGCTGATGAGCCGCACCTGCTCCGGGGTCAGAGCCGTGCCGCAGGCGCACACCGCTGTGTCGATGCCTGCCTGATGCATACTGATCACGTCCATGTAGCCCTCGCACAGCACGAACCGGCGCACCGCGCTGCGCTTTGCGATCTGCAGCGCAAACACCGTCTCTGATTTGTGGTACACCAGCGTTTCCGGGCTGTTGACATATTTCGGTTTGGAATCGTCCAGCACACGCCCACCAAACGCAATGATGTTGCCGCGCAGGTCAAAGATGGGGGTCATCACCCGCTTCCAGAACAGGCAGTAGATGCGGCCGGACGCACTGCGCTTGAACAGGCCGCTGGCATCCAGCTCCTGCTGATTGTAGCCCTTATCGCGCAGGAACTGATACAGCGCCTGTCCGTCGTTGGGCGCATAGCCCAGCCCGAACCGGACGATAGTCTTGTCGTCCAGACCGCGCCGCCGCCAGTAGGCACGGGCCTGCCGGGCTTCCTCCACGGTGGAGTTCAGGCAGGCGTGGAAAAACCGTGCCGCCTCCTTGTTCATGGAGAGGATGCGGCTGCGCATCCGGCCTGTTTTGTCGTCCTCCTGCGGCTCCGGCATACCGGCCCGCGCTGCCAGCAGCTTAACGGCCTCCGGGTAATCGATGCTGTTGATCTTTTTCGTAAAGGTAATGGCATCGCCGCCTGCGCCGCAGCCAAAGCAGTAAAAGCTCTGGGTGTCCGGGTAGACGTAGAATGAGGGCGTTTTTTCGCTGTGGAAGGGGCACAGGCCGCCATACAAACGTCCCTTGCGCTTGAGCTGCACATAGCTGCCCACCAACTCCACGATGTCGGTGCGGCGGGTCAGTTCCTCAATGTATTCGTGTGGGATCATGGATTTTCAAACGACCTTTCCGGTTTATAGAACATGCCACTTCTGCGGCACAAAAAGCTCCTCAAAGGTACGGATGGCAAACTCGTCGCTCATACCGCTGATGTAGTCGGTCACCGCGCGGTCACGGCCTTCCTGATACGCCAGCTGAACGTAGAAATTGGACATCCGGTCGATGTGGTTCAGGTAGTAGTCATACAGCTCCCCCATCACCTTGTCCACCTTTTGTTCCTCGCGTTTGGCGGTTTTGTCCACATAGACGGTGGCGTACATGAAGTCCCGCAGAGCCAGAAAGGCCTCATTCTCCTCCGTACCCACCCGTACATTGCCGTCGCTATTGCGCAGGATGCTGTTGATCATGGTCGTGATGCGGGCGGATTTGGTGGTGCCCAGCACCGCGGTGCAGTCCCTTGGCAGGATGTCCGGGTCCAGCACACCGGCGCGCACGGCGTCCTCGATGTCGTGGTTGACGTAGGCGATCTGGTCGGCCATCCGCACGATGCGGCCCTCGGGCGTCGCGGCCCAAGTGCCTTTTGTGTGAGTGACGATGCCGTTGCGCACCTCCCAGGTCAGGTTGAGGCCCTGCCCGTCCTTCTCGAGCTTGTCCACCACCCGCAGGCTCTGCATATAGTGCTTGAAGCCGCCGGGCGTGAGCTGATCCAGCGCCCGCTCTCCGGCGTGGCCGAAGGGGGTGTGGCCAAGGTCGTGGGCGAGGCTGATGGCCTCGGTCAGGTCCTCGTTGAGCCGCAGCGCCCGGGCGATGGTGCGGGCGATCTGGGAGACTTCCAGCGTGTGGGTCAGGCGGGTGCGGTAGAGGTCGCCCTCCGGCGAGAGGAAGACCTGCGTTTTCTGCTTGAGCCGCCGGAACGCCTTGCAGTGGAGCACCCGGTCGCGGTCCCGCTGGAACACAGGGCGGATGGGGTCCTGTTCCTCCGGTCTCTGCCTGCCCCGGCTTGCATCGCTGAACGTCGCCCACGGGGCCAACGTCAGCCGCTCGATCTCTTCGGTGCGTGTGCGCACATCCATCCTGTGTCCCTCCTTTTTCTCTCGTTTTCCCTCCTCTCCGCGCGCGGCCGATCCCAATGCCGCGTCTGCGGCTATTGTAACCGATTCGCCCTGTCGAAGGGGGAAAATCCATGTCTCTTCGTCAGAAAATGTTTCGACTTGTCATATGGTAATTTTTGGTATTTGTTATTCTTCTGTCTGGTTTCGACGCTGCCGTAGACGAAACCTCTCCGTCTGCGCCTTTGGCGCAGCCACCTCCCCTATCGAGGGGAGGCTTTGGCATGTCGGTCAGGTT
>ENA-OVFR01000886-OVFR01000886.1-human-gut-metagenome-genome-assembly--contig:-NODE-886-length-17031-cov-7.233447_pt1 | contig 17031 bp, 11 predicted proteins | sample MGYA00237762_ERZ505403 | MGnify/ENA primary metagenome ERZ505403 (study PRJEB26158, sample SAMN06016376) | human gut metagenome | biome: human gut; feature: ankylosing spondylitis patient; material... | reverse complement strand
CCGCCAGCGGCGAGGATCCGAAGTACTATGTCTCTCTGGGCGGCACAGCATCTGCCGAAGTAAATAAACCAGTGTCAGTGGCGCTGTTCATGCATCAGGAGCCGGGGGATCTGACCTACAACACCTTCTTTTTTCAGTTCTCCTACGACGCGGAAAAGCTTACGTTCACGAGTGTCACTATCGGCAACGATAGTGACGTCCCTGACATCATCAACGACAACTCTAACGCCGGATCGCTGACCATAGGCGGCTACGGAGAACCGCGCTCCGACCGCTTTATCACGCTGAACTTCAACGTAAAGGCCGCCGGCGAGGCCACTGTGGAATTGGTCAAAGCGCAGATGGATGTCCGCGCCAACACGGCAAAGGACGCCCAAACTGCCAGTGTACCGGCCGGCCAAAGCGACACGGTGACGATCCTGTGTGGCGGCTTCCCTGTTGAGCTTCCAAAATGTGCCACCGGTGACGCTTACGTGACCGCAAACGGCGACTACACCTTCACCGCCGATCCCGGCTATGACTACGACTTTTCGGCCACTGTGGATGGTAAAACGGTAGCCATCATCAATAACGGCGACGGCAGCTACACGATCGAAAATGTCACCGGCAATCTGGTCATCAAAGCCAACAGCACACCCACTGTCAAAACCTACGCGGTGACCGTCGAGGGCGACGGCTCCGGCGACGTCAGCGCCCCCACTTCCGCAATGCATGGGCAGAATTATACCTTTACGGTCACGCAGGCCGCCAACTACGACTACGCGGTGGCCGTAACGGTGAACGGCCAGCCGGTGACGTGCACTGTCAGCAGCAGCGGCAGCCTCTATACCTATATGATCCCGGATACGTCTGTCACCGGCCCGGTGGTCATTACGGTGAAGAAGGCCCCGCAAAGCGGCACCACGCAAATCGTGCTTGCGGGCAGCGGCGCCGCCGATGTCTGGGATGGCGTTACGTCCTATACCGTAAAAAGCGGTGAAGCTTTTACATTCGGTATCAACCACCAAGATGGATTTGACTACACAGTTATTGTCATGGTTGGCGAAAAAACTCTCACGCCCCAGCGTAATGAAGGAAGCACCAGCACCTACACCATTCCCGGGGACTACATCAAGGGCGGCATTATCATGGTGAGCATCACCAAAACGGCGCAGCTTGCAATGACGGTGAACGCAGCCGAGTATGTAAAGCTCATAAATGGCAACGCCGTGTGGCTCATCACCGCTGTGCCGGAAACAAAGCTCCCTGCGACCAAGTCCCTCTACTACGGTGATACGGCCATGTTCTGGTCAGAGAAATACGAAGCCTACGCCTGGCTGTTGGTGGACAAGGGTACGGCGGCAGATATCGCCGCCGCGGCGAAGTCTGCGATCTCTGTCAAGGGCAACTCCACTGTGTCGGTATCCTACAGCGGCGACGTCAATGGCACGGGCCATATCGACATCAACGACGCCCAGTATGTCTATGACCTCTATAATGCCAAGCATTCCGCACTTGACATGGAGAAGTTCCTCCGCTGCGATGTCAACGGCAACCGCGAAGTAAGCGTCGATGACGTTCAGGCTGTTGTCAGCCTGCTGCTGCGCTGATAAGTCAAAAGAGAAGCGCCCTTTCGCTACTCCTGATAGGGGTACCTTGAAGCGTGTCCTCGGATTAGGCAGGCAGTGCAATTGTACTGTCTGCCTTTTCTGTTGTCTCTCCGCATAGAAGCATATCGTCTGTCTCGTTGAGGTTGAAGTCCCGAAAACAGATGTGGATCTTCTGCGGTGCGTGCTTGGAGTATTTGACCTCTTTCTCATACACGATGATTTTCGCCACAAAGGTGCGGAGCAGTTCCGGGGTCAGTTCCGTCATGTCGGTGAACTTTCTGGCCTTGGCGATGAAGTTCTTGGCGTTGGCCATGCTACTGCGTAGTTTCTCCAGGCGCTCCTCCGTGGCAGGGATGGCTTCGGCCAGCTGCGCTTTCTCCTTGGAGTATGCCTCAGACAGCAAACGGAACTGCTCATTGCTCACCCGTCCCAAGGCGCTGTCCTCATACATCCGCTTGAACACTACATCCAGTTCGCCATCCCGTTTCCGCATCGTGGACAATTCCCGTTCCAACCCCCGGATCTCCTTTGCCACCTCAGTAGATTGCTTTTGCTGAATATATGCGGCGAACCGCTCCGGGTCGCTCCTGGCAAACTCTGTGGCTCTGCGGATTGTTTCCAGCACGATTTCCTTCAGTGCCACTTCCCGGATATAGTGAGCGCTACACACTTCTGCCCCGTCCTTCTTGTAGGTGCGGCAGGTGAAATGATTCTGTTCCGGCTTCATGGTGTGCGCCCGGTGCAATACCATGGGCTTACCGCAGTCCGCACAATACACCAATCCAGAGAACATATTCTGCTCATCCATATTCGTGCGGCGGCGCTTATGAGATCGCACCTCCTGTACGATATCCCAGGTTTCCTGATCCACCAGCTCTTCATGAGTATTCTCAAAGATAAGCCACTCTGATTTGGGGCGTTCACATCGTTTTTTGTCCTTGTAGGACTTGGTGCTGTAGCGAAGGTTGACCGTGTGCCCAAGGTAGACCATGTTCTGAAGCATATCCGCCACCATGTCGCCAGTCCAGTTGTAGGGCCGCTCTGCATTCAGCCCGGAATGGGATGTGCCGAATTTCGTATAGGCGTACATGGATGGACTGTAGATGCATTCTTTCTTGAGCTGCTTTGCAATCTGGGCTGGTCCCATTCCGCCGGCGCACATGGCGAAGATGCGTTTGACGACAGCCGCCGCCTCCTCATCCACCAACAGAGGAGAGTCCTTGGTTGCACCCTTGCGGTAGCCGTAAGGAGCTCGTGTCCCCACCCGGATTCCCCGCTGTGCCTTGGCGTTCACTACATTCCGCACCTTGCGGCTGCAGTCCCGCACATGCCACTCATTGAACAAATTCTTGAAAGGCAGCAGCTCGTTGCTGTTTTCATACTTGGTGTCAACATTGTCGTTGACAGCGATGTAGCGCACATCATTGGAAGGGAATATCTCCTCGATATAAAGACCGGTGTGCAGTTGGTTTCTTCCAAGGCGGGAAAGATCCTTTGTGATGATGACGGCGATGTCGCCGTTGCTCATGTCATCCATCATCTGTTCAAAGGCTGGGCGATTGAAATTCGCGCCGGAATAGCCATCGTCCACATAAAATCTGGTGTTCTGGAACCCATTCTCATCGGCGTACTTTTGCAGGATAAGTTTTTGGTTCTGGATACTGTTGGAGTCGCCCTCCAGATTATCATCTCGGGACAGACGGCAATAGAGCGCCGTGATCTTTTGGTTTGGCTGTAACATATTGACCTCCTTCATAAAATGCCAAACCGATTGAGAGATTGCAACCATACAATACCCTCAATCGGTTTGTTTGTCTATGCGAACCTGTTTTTCAGGCGGAAATATTTTTTGCGTCCTGCTCCAGGTCGATGACCTGTTTCATAAGATCGACCGTAGATTGCGTTCCTCCGAAACTGAATTCCGCGAACACAATGTACTCTCTGCCGCATACATGCTGTCGGCGGCTTTTTATAATCTTGCCGTCCCTTTCTTCCACTGCGGTATCCCGCACTGCCTTGGCAGAGGGAATATCCTCATCTCCATGCTTTTCTTCACTGTAGGAGCGGGGACGCTCATTGTATTTGAATTTATACGCCATATCGTTCCTTTCCCCTGACGCTACAGTCAGGCAACAAAAATAGCAGACCGTTACATGGTCTGCTGCTGTGTTTGTTCTGCCTGCTGATCTTCGGTCCACTGCTGTTCTGTAGATGATTGCTCATCCTGTGTGAGCACCATGGCTACGCCGGCCACCAGTCCGATGACAGCGCCGATATTTTTGGCTTCCTGTTCTGCCTGGATACGGCGGTAACGTTCCTCGACATCTTCGTTACCATCATCCAGTAACGCTCCAGTTACCGCCAGACCATACAGTCCAGCGTGGAGCGGCTTCATAGAAACAGGTTGCGGATGTTGCTGACCACTGTCGCTGTGCCATACCCCATCCCCAGCAGTGCCGCCACGATGAGCAGTACCAGTACGATCCATTTGGCCACTACGATCAGGTCGAAGTCCGGAAGCCAGTCCAGCCATTTGCAGGAATGCTTTTCTTTCTTCTTCCCAGCCTGTTCCAGCAGAGTGGTCATCTCCGTCAACGATTTCTGGATCTCCGCCATGCTGTTCTGCACCGCTGTCAGGTCTGTGTGTGATCTCAGGTTCGGAAGATACTCCCGCATTCCACGCACTTCCCACCCGATGGATTCTGTCTTCTGTGTCAGCATCGTCAGAGCCTCCGGCAGCGGACACTGGATGACAATGGGCGTGATCGGTGAACTCGACTCCTGCGCTGTCGGCTGCGGTGAAGGCTCGGGCCGGTTCAGGGCCATGAGCTCGTCCATAGATAATTTCTTCTCTGATCCTGAATTCATATTCCATGTTCTCCTTTAGATATTTGTCACCGAACAGCAAACGGTCCCGACACTGCCAGCCACTCGGCGTGGTATAGGTGATATTCTTTCGGGACTTTTCCCAGCGAACCTTGTAGCCCTCGCTCTCCATCAGCGCAATGAACTCCTCGCGGTTGGAAGCGTGGCGCATACAGTCATTGATGATATTCATGAGCTGCAGCTTCTTGCTCTGACCGTGGGCCGCCGTGTGATACTCTCCGATGGTCATAGTCTTTGTTTTCTGCTTTTGTTCCCTGGGTTGAAATACAGGAAGTGAAAACTCCTTGCAGACCATGTCGTTGCGTTGCCGCAGTTCCTGGAGCTGCTCCTTTGCGATATGCAGTTTCCGTCCGGTATCGAAATTGACCGAGTTGATGAGGAAGTGGGAATGGATGTGCTCACGGTCTGTGTGGGTGCAGACCAGAACTTCGTATCCCTCATAGTACTCGGCCAGCTTCAGCGCGGCCGCGTGAGCGGTGACCGGGTCGACTGCTTCGCCTTTCGGGAAGCTCTGTACCATGTGATAGAACAGTACACCGTCCGTCTTGTGGTAGAGCCGCTTGGTGGTCATGAAATCCGCGTAGACAGATTCCGGCTGACAGTTGATACCTGTGACCAACTGCTGCCCCTCGAACTCGGTCTTTTTATCCTGCATGGTATACCGCATCACGGCGCTCATGCATCCGGTGGTCTGGCCCCGCTTGTAGTTTGTGAAGCTGATGATAGCCATAGCTTACCAGCGCTTTCGTTCAAGGATCATCCGAACGGCACCACAGAGTTCAGAGAACGCCCGACATACGCTTTCCAGATCGATCACGGTCACTCGTCCCATGTGCGCCAGGGTGACGAGCTGGTTCAGATTTCTGCCGATGGACTTCAGCTCCTTCAGCACTTCTTTCAGGCCGTCGATGACCACCACCTGCTTTCCCAGGCAGCAGGCAGTGACGTAGTCGCTCATGGACATCCCGGACTGCTTCGCCAACTCCTTGATGGCCTCCCGGTCTGTGGACGCCATGCGGGTGCTGAATTTAACATCTTTTTTCATGTCGTTTCCTCCAAATCGTAGATAAAGTGGGTCCGGGCTTCTGCCCGGAATTCATGCGGAAGTCGGGCAGCGGCGTTGCCGCAGACCAGACAAACGCGATGCTGGCCACCTCCAAGGAGGTGATTTCCCTGCACCGAACACCCGCGCTCCGCTTTCGGCCACAAATGGCCACAAACGGCGTTTCTTTTTCCCTGCGGGTGTTTACTCGCCATGCCCGGCAATCTCCCGCAAATCGCCGCACAGCGCCCCAACAGGGTCAACAGGGGCGACCACAGGTACACCCTGGGCATCGTCACTTTCGGCACGGCGCAGCTCGATGAGCCGCTTCCCGTTGCTGCGGCGCACCATACCGGAAATTCCGATTTTGCTTAGCGCGTCAAGGTTTTGCAGGATCAGGCGGGACACTTTCTTAGGCGAGATACGCTCCATACCGACAGGGTCGATTTTTTCAGACAGCTCTGTGGGAGTGCCGATAAATTTCGTACGGTCGCGCATCAGTTCAGAGACCAGATAGGTGATCCGGTCGCCCAGTAGCTCCGGCTGCGTTCTGCTGTCTGCTACCATCTCCCACACGTTTTCAACGTTGCGTTCCAGAGACAACTCCCGGTATTCAATGTCACGACCGATGCAGGAGAGCTTCGCCTTACCGCTGCCGCGCCGATCTTCCACCAGAGTAAAACTGGAATCCACCGCCCCGCTGATGGCTGTCGTACCGGAGATACGGTTGAACACATCATCGGCAGTTTCCTTTCGCAGATGATGGATCAGCAGGATGGCGATGCCGTGCTTGTCCGCCAGCCGCTTCAGCACGGACAGGTCCCGGTAGTCATTGGCGTAGGTGGCATCGTGGACGGGGCGGACCATCTGCAGCGTATCGACGAGGACCAGAACAGTATCCGGGTGAGCTACGAGGAAGCCCTCCACCTGCTCCTCCAGCCCCTGGCCGATGGGAGCGCACTCCGTACAGAAATGGACGCTGTCCGGCGCGTCCTCTGTGATCTCGAAGAGGCGGTTCTGGATGCGAAGGACGGAGTCCTCCAGGCAGAGATAGAGGGTGGTGCCCTGCTTCACGCTCATTCCCCAGACCGGTTCTCCCTTGGCCACCGTCACCGCCAGCCACAGGGCCAGCCAGGACTTGCCCACCTTGGGTGAACCCGCCAGGATATGCAGACCCTGAGAGATCAGCGTGTCCACCACAAAATTGGGCGGCTCCAGCGGACGGTCCATCAGCGTCCTACCGTCCACCGTGACCAGAGGACGGTCCATTTTGTTGCTCATAGTCAGTACCTCCAATTCAAAATATCTGAATACAAAAATCTCCCACCTCGAAAGAAGTGGGAGTAGTATTCTTTTAGAGGAGCAGTGCCCACAGGACTTTTGAGCATCCCCTTGCCCCTCTGCTTGTATTGTGGTGGAAAAGATGGTATCCTGATAAAAAGCATGGACAGATTAAAAATCAAGTAGGACAAATTATTGCAGAGGAGGGGGCCAGCGGAAATGGAGGGGAGCATCATATTCTATACCTACGGCAGCACCTTGGAGCTGAACGGGCAGCAGTTTGAGGCAGGCAGGCTGACCGAAGATCTGCTGAATCTATCACCGGATGACTACCACCCTCTGCACGAACGGATGGTGCGCATCCGTACCCTTATGGACATCTACGAGTATGTCCGCAAGAGTGAACTTTGGTGGAAACTGAATGATGAGATGGAGCAGCTCTGTCAGGAACTTCGCCGATATACTGTGTTCCGCTTGCTACCGGACGATTGCTATGACGCTTTCTTTTCGGTGATACGGGAGATCACAGGACAGTTCAGCTTGTTTCCTCCCGAGGAGCACAGCCTTTCAGAGGATGATCAGACAAAACTTCTCAGCGCCTCAGCGGAAGAATTCTTCCAGAGCGATGATGGGGACAGCGATCCTGAAATCTCCTTGGGACTGCTGGATCTGTTTCGTCGCAGAGAGGGCAGCGAGGAAAAGGGCGAGTTGTTTTATTACGAGATGTTTCGCCTCCTGGGAGCGTGCGAAGATACCTGGAGTGCCTACAAGAAATACATCGACCGCTACATGATGTATCTTCACGACATCCGTGCCTTTGTTCCTACCATCCGGAATTTCATCAAGTTTATCCTCTCCACACTCACGACCAATGGGCCGGAAAGTTATGCGGCAGCGCTCTATGGTTTCTATAACGATGATCGCACCGCAGAGAAGCTGATCGTCAACCCCATCACTTACCACGGGGACTGCTACAGGAGACACGATGAATATATGCTCTCCTATGTCCCGCGGGAGCTGCCGGACGGCTCCATGGCCATCTGTCAGGAGCATGTGACGGACAGCTTACAGGCGCTGATGAAGGCAGACTATATGCTGGCCCTGAATAGCGGACACAACATCCGCCGCTGCATCATCTGCGGGAAATACTTCATGCTGAAGAGCGGCGTCCACGCTTTGTACTGCGAAGGGGCCTGTCCCCACGCTCCTGGCTACACCTGTCGGCAATTTGGCACGGTGGAAGTTCAAAAGGAACTGGCAAAGAACAACCCCAAGGTGAAGGCCAAGCTGACTGCCTTTTCCAGGATCACGAAGGATATGCAGCGGGGAGCTATCTCTCAGGAGGATGCCAGAAGAGCCAAGGATCATGTGCGAGACCGGCTCTACGATGCGCTGCGCAGCCCGGATATCTCTGTTGAGGAGTTTTCTGAACAAATATCTACTGCGCAAGTGTATGAATATTGCCGCATCACCAGAGTGAGCAAGCCCCGAGGGCGTCCACCGAAAGCAAAGGCGGGTGGGACCCATGACCAATGAGGAATTGGTCCGCCGATATTACGGCGGTGATGAGCGCGCGCTGGAGGAGTTGTACCGCAGGAATCTCGGGCTGATCCGGCGCATCGCCCGGGAGACTGCCAGAGAGTTCAACTGTCTGCATATGGACAGGGAAAGACCGGGAGAGTTGTCCGGCTATACGAAAACGATTCTGGAGGATCTTTGCGGCGAGGGTGCGTTGGAATTTCTGACACGGGTCCAGAGCAGAGAATACGATGAGAGCCGTGCTGTGCTTGCCACCTACCTGTACCCACATCTGAAAGGCCGGATGACCCGTTGGCTGGAGCAACATATCGGAAATCTTTCTCTGAGCAAGCACGAGATGGATGCTGTCCGGCAGGCACAAAGGCTATATCATTCAGGTCAGTTCAGCATCGAAGAGATCGCGGAGAAAATGGATGTCCTTCTGGAACAGGCTGTCAAGCACATCCGTTACAACACCCATTTTGTTGGTGTCAATGATCTTATCCCTGGGAGCTATGACGGTGATCCCTTTGAGCGGCTGATGCCTGGGAATCTCTCTGTTTCTGCGGAGCAGGTCGTGTATCGAAAAGTCTGCATTGAGCTGCTGCAGGAACTATTTGATGCTCTCCCGAAGAAGGACAGGGACATCCTCGGAAAATTCTACGGCGTATTCGGATTTGAAAAAACTTCGCTGAAGGAAATCGGCATGTACCACATGATGAAGGAGTCCGCCGTGGAAAAGGCAAAGGAGCGTGCTGTCACAAAGCTGAAAAAAGCCTATCCGGGTAGCAGGCTGCAGATCTGGAGGAATGTTCATCGTATGATACGCAGACCGATCCTGCCAGCGAAGGATGACAGAGCACTGCGGCGCAGCTTCACGACTTCGACCCTACGAAATCAGGAGTCTGGAAGATCGTAGTTTCGATACAGTCTGGTGAGAATTTTGCGCAGACAGGAGACCGCAACAGTCCCCTTTAGGACATGTTTAGGAAAAATCAAGAGTCATACTCGCTTTTTTATACATTCCGTGCTATAATGCAGAAAAACACGAAAGGCCGGCAACTATGGCTACACATATTTTAGTCGTCGATGACGAGACTGCGATCGCAGATCTGGTGGAGGTCTATCTGAAAAACGAAGGCTTTACCATCCACAAATTCTATAATGCCTCCGACGCCCTGGCTTGTGTGCGGACGACACGCTTGAATCTGGCGGTGCTGGATGTGATGCTGCCGGACATGGACGGCTTTACCCTCTGCCAGCGCATCCGGGAGGACCACCTGTTCCCCATCATCATGCTCACCGCAAAGGTGGAGGATATGGACAAGATCATGGGGCTGACCTTGGGAGCGGACGACTACATCACCAAGCCCTTCAATCCTCTGGAACTGGTGGCCCGGGTCAAGACTCAGCTGCGCCGCTACACCCGGTACAACCCCAGGGAGGGGACAGTCCAGGAGGTCACCGAATACGACTTTCGAGGCCTTCAGATCTCCAAGGCCACTCACAAGTGCGTCCTGTTCGGCGAGGAACTGGCCCTGACGCCCTTGGAATTCTCCATTCTCTGGTATCTATGTGAGCACCGGGGGAATGTGGTGTCCAGCGAGGAACTGTTTGAACATGTTTGGGGCGAGGCGTTTATGGACAGCAACAACACCGTCATGAGTCACATCGCCCGGCTACGGGAAAAGATGCATGAGCCCAGCCGAAAGCCCAAATTCATCAAGACCGTTTGGGGGGTGGGGTACACCATTGAGTAAGAAAGGAAATACCCGCAGCCGCCGGAGATCTTTGCGCATCTGGGGCGGCTACCTGCTGGTCCTCATGGCTTGGGTGGTCGCAGTGATGGCCTTGGCATTCCTGGGCTTCATCATCTGCGCCAGCATCACCTGGCAGCCCTCGCCGCTCTACGACTTCCTGAATTGGGTTCGAGACTACATCGTTCTGGTCTGCATCGTCACAGTGCTGGCGGGCTGGGTGGTCATCAGCTTCTATTTTATCTCCAAGCCCATCAAGCAGCTGGACGTGGTGGCCAATGCGGCAGAGCAATTATCCCGCCCCAGTGAGGAGCCCATCCAGCTGCCGGATTCCCTGGAGGACATCTCCATCCAGCTGAATCTGGCCCGGGAGCAGGCTCTCCGGGACGCCCGGGCAGCCCGGGAGGCAGAACAGCGGAAAAACGACCTAATCGTCTATCTGGCCCACGACCTGAAAACGCCCCTGACCAGCGTCATCGGCTACCTGACCCTCCTGCGGGATGAGCCTCAGATCTCCCCGGAGATCCGGGCCAGGTACACCGGCATCGCCCTGGAGAAGGCGGAGCGGCTGGAGGACCTCATCAACGAGTTCTTCGACATCACCCGCTTCAACCTCTCTCGCCTGGAGCTGGAGCGGCAGAGCGTGGACCTGACGCGGATGCTGGAGCAGGTCGCCAGCGAATTCCGCCCCATTTTCGCAGAATCGGGGCTGTCATGCAGCCTGGATCTGCCGCCCAAGCTGCACTATTCCTGTGACCCGGATAAGCTGGCAAGGGTCTTTGATAATCTCCTGCGCAACGCGTCTTATTATAGCCTGCCGGACAGCACGGTGGAAATTGCCGGACGGATAGAGGCCGGGAAAATCGTACTCACCTTCTCCAATGCGGGAAAGAACATCCCCCAGGAGAAATTGGACCGGATCTTTGAACAGTTCTTCCGTCTGGACAGCTCCCGCGCCACCCGGACAGGTGGTGCGGGCCTTGGCTTAGCCATCGCCAAGGAGATCGTGGAGCTCCACGGCGGGACCATTCGGGCGGACAGCACCGAGGATCGGATCACCTTCACCATCTGTCTTCCGTCAGACCATTCAGAAGCGCCGTAAGAAAATCACAAGAATTTCGCAGAAAACTTGCAAGGCATCCGTTGGTAGATAGACAAGTATGAAACGCCTGGTTCTGGTACCATTTCAGTATCAGAACCAGGCGCTTTATTTTGATTAGGAGGTCTTATCCCATGAAAACCATTCTCGTTCTCTTCGGCGGATGCTCCACGGAGTACGAAGTTTCTCTCCATTCCGCCTATGCGGTGCTGTCCCACATGGACCCCGCCCGCTATACTCCTTTGGCTGTGGGCATCACACGGGAGGGGCAGTGGCTCTGCTATACCGGCGACCTCTCCCGGCTGGAGGACGGTACTTGGCAGCAGGCGGCAGACTGTATCCCCTGCACCCCACTGGTGGAACGGGAGGCCCACGCTTTACTACTGCTGGACGGCTCCGGCCGCCGTCTCCTCTTTGACGCGGTATTCCCAGTCCTCCACGGCAAGAACGGCGAGGACGGTACGGTACAGGGACTCTTTGAACTGGCCGGGGTCCCGGTCATCGGCTGCGGGACATTGTCCAGCGCCTTGTGCATGGACAAGGACCGGGCCCACCAGCTGGCGGCCCTGGCCGGCATCCGGGTCCCCCGGAGCCACGTCTTTCATTCCAGCGATGATTTCAGCCGGATCGCCCAGGCAGCGGAGGAACTGGGATACCCGGTGTTTGTCAAGCCGGTCCGGGCCGGTTCCTCCTTCGGTATCACCAAAGTCTCCGGGCCGGAAGAGCTGCCCGCCGCCATGGAGGAGGCCTTCCGCCACGACAGCGCCGTGATCCTGGAGGAGACGATCCCCGGCTTTGAGGTGGGCTGCGCGGTCATGGGCAACGAGGAACTGACCGTGGGTCTGGTGGACGAGATTGCGCTGTCGGAGGGCTTTTTCAACTATGAGGAGAAGTACACCTTAAAGACCTCCGCCATCCACTGTCCCGCCCGCATCCCGCCGGAGAAGGCGGCAGAGATCCAGGCAGCGGCAAAAACCATTTACCGTGCCCTGGACTGCCGGGTATTCGCCCGGGTGGATCTGTTCCTCACCCCGGATGGGGAGATCGTCTTCAATGAGGTCAACACCATCCCCGGCTTCACCGCCCACAGCCGCTACCCCAGCATGATGCAGGGCATCGGCATTTCCTTTGGGGAGCTGGTGACCCGCCTGATCGAGTTGGGGGTGGCGGGATGAGAACCGTGTCGATTCCCCGGGAGCAGATTTTTCAGGGGCCGCTGGTCCTGGTCAACCGGGCGCATCCCCTGCATGAAAAAGAGCGATCTGCGCTGACCTCGGTGGACCCGCACCACCCCGACATTCTTCTTGAAAGCCGGGCACGGCAGCTACTGTCTGCCTGTATCCAAAAGGCGGGGGGACAGCGGGAGATCGTGCCGGTGTCCGGCTGGCGGAGCCAGCAGGAACAGCAGCGGATCTGGGACGACTCCATGGCGGAGCATGGGGAGACATTTACCCGCCAGTATGTGGCCCTTCCAGGATGCAGTGAGCATCAGACCGGCCTCGCCATCGACCTGGGAAAGGCTGCCGGATACATCGACTTCATCCGGCCTGCCTTTCCCTATGACGGCGTCTGCGGAAGATTTAGGCGTCTGGCGGCCCGGTACGGCTTTATCGAACGCTACCAGCGGGGCAAGGAGGAAGTCACCGGGATCTCGGCTGAGCCGTGGCACTTCCGCTATGTGGGGGCGCCCCACGCCCAGCTGATGGAAACCAACGGGCTGTGTCTGGAGGAGTACCGGGACTTTTTGCGGCAGGGTCCCCGGAGCGTCGCTCTGGAAAACGGCCGCATGGCCCAGGTGTTCTATGTGCCCGCCGCCGGAGCCGTCACAGAGGTGGAAGTGCCGGAGGGCTGCTGCCAGATATCCGGCGACAATGTGGAGGGATTTATCCTGACATGGTGGGGGGATACCCATGAGAACGGCTAAGAAAACCGTCCCGACTTTGGACCTCTTTCGTCTGGCGGCAGTCCTGCTGGTGGTGATGAACCACACCTCGCCCCTGGCGGATGTGTCTGCCATGGCTGATTTCTGGCTTACCCGGGTACTGGCCCGGGTGGCAGTCCCATTCTTTCTGATGACCACTGGGTACTTTCTGAGCCGGAATCACTGGGCTGGTGTGGGGCGGCAGCTGAAAAAGCTCTGCCTGCTCTACGGCGTCTGCATCCTTTTGTATCTGCCAGTGAATCTCTATGCCGGCAGCTTCACCGGTCCGGCGGATGTTTTGCGGAAACTGCTGGTGGACGGCACCTTCTACCACCTGTGGTATTTCCCGGCGACCATTCTGGGCATCGTCATCGCCCGGTGGCTCAGCCGGCTGGGCCTGCGGGTGGCTCTGCCTGTGGCGGCGCTACTCTATCTCATCGGTCTGGGCGGGGACAGTTACTATGGACTGGTTTCCCAGATCCCGCTGCTTCGGACCCTTTACGACGGCATTTTTACACTGTGCGGCTATACCCGCAATGGCCTGTTCTTCGCGCCACTGTTCCTTCTGCTTGGGGCCGCCGGAAGGCGGTGGAACCAAAAGCTGTCTCTGGCGGGCTTCTTCCTCTCTCTGGCAGCCATGAGCGCCGAGGGGCTGTGGCTCCATCGCATGGATGTCCAGCGCCACGACAGCATGTACCTCGCCCTCCCCCTGTGCATAGTATGCCTTTTTTCTCTGCTGCTGGGCGGAAACAAGGGCGAGTCCAGGAAAGTCCGGGAATTTTCCACAGCCATGTATGTGCTCCATCCCCTCTGCATCGTACTGGTCCGGGGAGCGGCAAAGCTACTGGGACTGGGAGAAATGCTCATTGAAAACAGTGTTCTCCATTTTATTGTGGTGCTGGCGCTCAGTGCGCTGCTCTCCGCCCCTTGCCTGCTGAGGCTTCAAAAGAAGCCCAGCCCCACCGCTCGGGCCTGGCGGGAGGTGGATCTGGCGGCCCTTGGGCACAACGCCCAGGTGCTGCGGAACACATTGGCCCCGGGGACAGAGCTGATGGCGGTGGTAAAGGCGGAGGCCTACGGTCACGGCGGGGCAGTGACCGCCCGCACCTTACAGCGAGCGGGCGTCCGGGCCTTTGCCGTGGCCTGCCTGGCCGAGGGGATTGCTCTGCGAAAGGCGGGCATCCGGGGGACGATCTTGATCTTAGGTTATACCTCCCCGGAGGAAGCTCCGCTCTTGACACGATGGCATCTGACCCAGACGGTGGCGGATATTGACCACGGGCGGGCCTTGGCAGCCAGAGGGCGGCGTGTCCATGTCCATCTGGCCCTGGACACGGGGATGCACCGGCTGGGCATCCTGGCGGAAAACCGGAAGGAGATCCTGGAGGCATTCCGGCTTCCAAACCTGGTAGTGGACGGTGTCTTTTCTCATCTATACGTCTCGGACAGCCTGGAAGCCGAAGATGTTGCCTACACCCAGGAGCAGCTGACCTTGTTCTATGATACGGTGGCCTGGCTCCGAACTGCCGGATATGATCCCGGCAAAGTTCATATCCAGTCCAGCTATGGACTTTGGAACCTCCCAGCTCAGCCCTGTGACTATGTCCGGGCTGGAATCGCACTCTATGGAGTTCGAAGCGATGATGCGCCTGTTCAGCGAAGCCTTGACCTGCGGCCGGTTCTGTCTCTCCGGGCCAGAGTGGCCAGTATCCGCACTGTGCAAGCCGGAGAGAGCGCCGGGTACGGGCGGGTCTTTCAGGCAGAGCAAGAAACCAAACTGGCGGTGGTCACCATCGGCTACGCGGACGGTCTGCCCCGGGATCTGCCTCAGCGGGGCGGCCAGGTGCTGATTCAGGGCCGGCGTTGTCCTATGGTGGGGTGGATGTGCATGGACCAGTTGCTGGTGGACGTCAGCGATCTTTCGGAGGTCGCTCCTGACGATACAGTGACTATTATCGGCCGGGATGGCGGTCAGGTGATTCGGGCAGAGGAACTGGCTGCATGCTGTGGGACGATTACCAACGAACTGCTCTCCCGGTTAGGCATGCGGTTACCCATTGTTTCTGGTTAAAGAGCGGTAGGGAATTTTACAAAGATTCCGGTTCGGATTTCAACATGAATATACCTTTAAACAGGAATAGCCACCAACCACGATGAAATGGTTGATGGCTATTCCCGTTTGGTCGACACCAAGAGATTCTCTCAATCGGTTTAATCTGGTGTTTTCAAGATGTCCTTATGAGGAGTCGCCCTTCAGGCGCTTCTCTTTTTCAGGCCGGTCAAAAAGCTTGCGAAAGCCGTTATGCAAGGCTCCACGGCGAAAGCCACGGGGCCTTTTGTCAGGACTCCATGTGCTTGCCCAGAAAGGACGCCACGGTCTGGGCAAGCTTACACTCCGTCTCCCCCGCCGGCTTGCCGTCGGGAGAGAGAAAGAGCACCGCGCCCAGCACGTCGCCGCCGCAGAGAATAGGTGCCGCCACAGCGGCCCGGAACTGCTCGTTCTCATCGCTGATGGCCACACCCTCGCCGCAGTAGAGGCCACGCTGGTCCATGACCTGCTCCAGCGCAGGGGAGACAGGCTTGCCCAGCAGTTCCTTCTTGACGGCCATGTTCTCGGCCACGCACTCGATGACCAGATCGGCATCGGCGGCAGCGTCAAACTCCTCGACCAGAACGCGGCTCATGATATCGTCCGCGGCTTCCTGGGTCATCTTGCCCTTGGCGACCTTCTTGTTCAGAGAGGCGGCCAGCTTGTCCTTATGACGCTGAGCGCTGGGGACGCTGGAAGCATACATCAGAGCGGTGTGGCCCTTCGCTGCGAAAACCTGAGCGATACCGCTGCCCATAGTACCTGCACCAAAGATTGCGACTTTCATGATTGTTCCTCCTAAATAAATTTTTATTTAAGTAGCGATTTTAATCATCAGGCCCGGTAAGGAGCCTGTTAATTAACCAAATGGGGTTACTTGTTCTGATAGGGCTCGTGCTTGCGCTTTTCCAGGAAGGCGCCCATGCCTTCCTTCTGGTCCGCCGTCTCGAAGCAGCTGCCGAACAGGCCCTCCTCGATGGCCACGGCCCGGTCGATATCCACCTGCATACCGTCGTTGATGGCCTTCTTGCAGGCGCGGACGGCGATGGGGGCGTTCTTGGCGATGGTCTCGGCCATCTTCTCGGCGGCGGGCATCAGCTCCTCCAGGGGATACACGGCGTTCACCAGGCCGATGCGCAGGGCCTCGTCGGCCTTGATGTTCTTGGCGGTATAAATCAGCTGCTTGGCCATGCCCATGCCCACCAGACGGGCCAGGCGCTGGGTGCCGCCGAAGCCCGGGGTGATGCCCAGACCCACTTCCGGCTGGCCGAACACAGCGTTGTCAGAGCAGATTCGGATGTCGCAGCTCATAGCCAGCTCGTTGCCGCCGCCCAGTGCAAAGCCGTTCACGGCTGCAATAACGGGGATGGGGAAGCTCTCGATCATCAGGAACACATCATTGCCAAGCTTGCCGAAGGCCTCGCCCTCTGCCTTGGTCATGGTGCTCATGGAACCGATATCTGCGCCTGCCACGAAGCTCTTGTCGCCTTCGCCGGTCAGAACGATGCAGCGGACAGTCTCCTGATCCACAGCCTCAAAAGCTGCCTTCAGGTCTGCCAGAACTTCGGGGTTCAGGGCATTCAGTGCCTTGGGGCGGTCGATGGTGATGATCTCAACTGCACCCTGCACCTCGGTTTTTACAAATGCCATTGTGAAAACCTCCTATTCAAATCTTATCAATTATCACAAACAGCCCCCGGACGGAGGAAAGGCTCTCCGGTTCCCTTCCCCGTCCGGGTCTGTCATTCAGTCAGGATTCCAAGAGGTGGAGCTTAGTCCATCTCAACGATGGTAGCGCAGCCCATGCCGCCGCCGATGCACAGGGTAGCCAGACCCTTGTGAGCACCAC